>Ga0213828_1000812_pt1 | contig 28504 bp, 33 predicted proteins | sample MC6MC0897MG_FD_180664 | JGI IMG/M metagenome (GOLD analysis project Ga0213828, IMG submission 180664) | Enriched soil aggregate microbial communities from Iowa State University, Ames, United States - MC6-MC0897-MG | ecosystem: Environmental > Terrestrial > Soil > Unclassified | place: USA: Iowa... | reverse complement strand
TCGATGTACTCGTTAATGATGTTCGACTCGTACAGAACCAGGTCGCGTTCGACCAGAATGGGCACTTGACCGTACGGGTTCATCACCGAGATGTCTTCGGGCTTGTTGTACAGGTCGATGTCGCGGATCTCGAAATCCATACCCTTTTCGAACAACACGAAGCGGCAGCGTTGCGAAAACGGACACGTGGTTCCGGAATAGAGCACCATCATGGCGGTAAGTCCTTTATTGAAAAACGAAAGGCCAGCGCCTAAATCTAGCAGGCGCTGGCCCCAATTGCCAGGCAGGATAGGCTTACAGCCCTATCCGCCTCTTCCGTCCCCGATAGACGGGGTGGCTGGGGAACCTGGCGGGGCGTTACGGTTAGCGCACGTGTTTCCAGTACGAGGCATTCAGGCGCCACGTAACAAAGAAGAACAGGAGCAGGAACAACATGACGCCGACGCCGATGCGGACGCGCAGTGTCTGGACGGGCTCGGCCATCCAGGACATGAATGCGGTCAGATCAGCGACGTCGTTGTCGTATGTTGCGGTTTGGGCCGGGTTGGCGGCCTTGAATTTGGCATCGAAGGTGGCATGGCCATGGTGATTGGCTAACGGCTCGGCCTTCACCGTGGCAAAACCCTGTGCATCGTACACCGTTGTGACGCGTTCCCAGGTTTTGGGGGCGCCTTCCTTGCCTTCGACTTCGTGAACGGCGACGGTGGTGAGCTCGCGCGGACCCTGTTCCTGCCAGAGCACGTGCGGCATGCCGACCGACGGGAAGACCAGGTTGTTCCAGCCCGTGGCGCGCGACGTGTCACGGTAGAACGTGCGCAGGTAGGTGTACAGGTAGTCGGATCCCGAGGGGCCGGCGTTCACGGATTTGGCGCGGGCGATCACGGACAAGTCCGGGGGCGTCGTGCCAAACCAGGCCTTGGCGTCCTTTGGCGTCATGGCGACGTGCATCATGTCGCCAATTTTTTCGCCGGAGAACAGCAGGCTTTCCTTGATCTGTTCGTCGGTCAGGCCGATGTCCCGGAGCTTGTTGTAGCGCATCGAAGATGCGCTATGACAGTTCAGGCAGTAGTTGACGAACAGCTTGGCGCCGTTTTGCAGCGACGCCATGTCGTTGACGCGGTAAGGCGCCTTGTCCAGCGGGAATCCGCCTCCGGCGGCAAAGGTTGCGGTACACGTGAGCATCAAGGCCACGGCACCAATCAGCTTCTTGATCATGGTTAGTCCGTTATTCTCGTTGGCTCAGTGGGCGTGGAACGTGACGCGGTCGGGCACTTGCTTGAAGGTGCCCAGGCGGCTCCATACCGGCATCAGGAAGAAGAAGGCCAGGTACAGCAGCGTGCCGATCTGCGACGTCAGGTTCAACGGCGGACTGGGCGGCTGCGTACCGATGTAGCCGAGCACCAGGAAGTTGACCATGAAGATGCCGTAGATCCACTTGTGCCACGTGGGGCGGTAGCGGATCGACTTGACCGGCGAATGATCGAGCCAGGGCAGGAAGAACAGGATGACGACCGTGCCGCCCATGGCCACCACGCCCCAGAACTTGGCGTCGATGACGCGCAGCAGCACGGCGACGACGATCAGGATGCCGGGGACGGCGACGCGCATGAAGCCCTTCAGGTTGCTCTTGGCGAACAGCACGATGGCGCCCAGCACCGACGCGCCCGCCAGCACCCACGTGAATTCATCCGTGGTGGCGCGCAGCATCGAGTAGAACGGCGTGAAGTACCAGACCGGGGCGATGTGCGGAGGCGTCTTCAGCGAGTCAGCAGGAATGAAGTTGTTGAACTCGAGGAAGTACCCGCCCATTTCCGGGGCGAAGAACACGATGGCCGCGAACACCAGCAGGAAGCCCGCCACGCCCACCAGGTCATGCACCGAGTAGAACGGATGGAACGGGATGCCGTCTTTCGGGCGGCCGTACTTGTCTTTCGGGCCCTGCTTGATTTCGATGCCGTCCGGGTTGTTCGAGCCGACTTCGTGCAGCGCAACCAAGTGAGCCGCGACCAGACCGATCAGCACCAGCGGAATGGCGATGACGTGGAAGGCGAAGAAGCGGTTCAGCGTGGCATCGGACACGACGTAGTCGCCGCGGATCCAGATGGACAGTTCAGGACCAATGAACGGAATGGCCGCGAACAGGTTCACGATCACCTGAGCGCCCCAGTACGACATCTGGCCCCAGGGCAGCAGGTAGCCGAAGAAGGCTTCGGCCATCAGACAGAGGAAGATCGCGACGCCGAAGATCCACACCAGTTCGCGGGGCTTGCGGTAGGAACCGTAAAGCAGGCCGCGCAGCATGTGCAGGTAGACGACGACGAAGAACATCGACGCGCCGGTCGAGTGCATGTAGCGCACCAGCCAGCCCCAGGGGACCTCGCGCATGATGTATTCGACGGATTGGAACGCGCGCTCGGCGTCCGGCTTGTAATGCATGACCAGGAAAATGCCGGTCACGATCTGCAGCACCAGCACCAGTAGCGCCAGCGAGCCAAAAAAATACCAGAAGTTGAAATTCTTGGGTGCGTAGTACTCGGACAGATGGGCTTTCCAGGTGGAGGTCACCGGAAAGCGCCGGTCCAGCCAGCCCAACAGGCCTGTCGTCTCGACGGTTTTCTCGCCAGCCATGTAACGGCTCCTTCTATACGTGGCGTATTGTTCTTACTTACGTAGATCGGGAAAAAAGCGCGACGCGAGCGTCAGGCCTTGTTGTCTTCATCGACGCCCACGATGATGCGGGTGTCGGTGAGGTACTGGTACGGCGGAACTTCGAGATTATCGGGAGCAGGCTTGTTCTTGAAGACCCGGCCAGCCAGGTCGAACGTGGAGCCGTGGCACGGACAGAGGAATCCGCCTTGCCAATCCGCGCCCAGACCGCCGCCGCCACCCGTTTCGAAATGCGCGGTGGGCGAGCAGCCCAGGTGGGTGCAGATGCCGACGCAGACGAAGATCTCGGGCTTGCGCGAGCGGGCTTCGTTTTCTGCATAGGGAGGGGTAAAGCCGGGCCGCTTGGATTGCGGGTCGGCGAGCTGGGGATCCAGCGCTTTCAGTCCGGCCAGCTGCTCGGGCGAGCGGTGGATGATCCAGACCGGTTTGCCGCGCCATTCGACCGTTTTCATGGCGCCGACGGGAATGTCGCCGATATCCACTTCAACGGGCGCTCCGGCCGCGCGGGCTTTTTCGGAGGGGGAAAACGTGCTCACAAGCGGCACTGCCGTTGCGACACCTGCTACGCCACCCACAGCACAGGCGGTGGTAACCCAGAAACGTCGCGAAGGATCAGGTGGCAGGTTGGGATCAACCGCACCGTCATCGTCATGCACCAGCGTATCCTGACTCATCTTCCTATCCTTGTTGATGCGCCCGCTCAACGAGTAGCATCACTTCTGCGGCATCGGGTTCGCGGGAATATGTAACAACATAGCAACCGCGTATTATAGGCCAGCCTACCCCAGGCGTATCACGAATGGAGCGGATTTATGAGCAAATCGACTGGTTTCGTCAAAGAGTTTCGAGATTTCGCGGTCAAGGGCAACGCGGTCGACTTGGCCGTTGGTGTGATCATCGGTGCGGCGTTTGGCAGGATTGTCGACTCGCTGGTCCGGGACATCATCATGCCGCTCGTCAATTTCATTCTTGGCGGATCGGTCGATTTCTCGAACAAGTTCCTGGTCTTGTCGATGCCTGAAGGCTATGCCGGGCCGATGACCTACGCGGATCTCACCAAGGCCGGCGCCAACGTGTTCGCGTGGGGCAACTTCGTCACCATCATCATCAACTTCGTCTTGCTGGCGTTCGTGATCTTCTGGATGGTCAAGGCCATCTACAAGGCCCGCAACAAGCAGGAGGAAGCGCCGGCGCCCGCCAAGACGCCGGAAGACGTGGCCCTGCTGCGCGAGATTCGCGACCTGCTGAAGCGGCCGTAAACAGCAAAGCGCCCCATCGGGGCGCTTTTGTTTTCTGCCGGGTCGACGGCCGGCGCTCCGGCGCTCTGGCGCGCCGGCGTCAAGGATTCAGGCCGGGTTGTCGATGTCGACGAATTCGACCTTGATGCCGAATCGCTCGGCCACGGCCTGCCCCAGTGCCTGAACGCCATAGCGTTCGGTGGCGTGGTGCCCGGCGGCGATGAAGCCCACGCCGGTTTCCCGCGCCAGATGTACCGTGGACTCCGAGACCTCGCCCGTGATGTAGACGCTGGCGCCCGCGTCAACGGCGTCGCCCATCATGCCTTGGGCGCCACCGGTGCACCACGCGACTGTCCCCAACGGCTGGTCCGGGTCGCCCACGACGAGCGGCTGGCGGCCCAGGCGTTGGGCCACCTGGTCGCCCAGTTGGCCCAGCGTCTGCAGGCCGCTGGCCTCGCCCAGCCAGATCAGCCCGTCCTGCCCGCAGGTCCGCGGGGCGCCGTCGTCGCGTAGCGCCGGCGTCAGACCCAGCACGCGCGCCAGTTGCGCGTTGTTGCCCAGCGTCGGGTGCGCATCCAGCGGCAGATGGTAGGCGAACAGGTTCAAGTCGTTCTTGAGGGTCAACGCCATGCGCGTGCGGCGGGTGCCGATGACGCGGCGGTCTTCGTTGCGCCACATCCAGCCGTGGTGCACCAGCACCGCATCGGCGCCGCGGTCGACCGCCTCGCGCAGCAATGCTTCGCTGGCCGTGACACCGGTGATAATGTGTCCGACTTCGGATCGGCCTTCCACCTGCATCCCGTTGGGACAGTAGTCCTTGAAACGGGCTGCCTGCAGGGTGTCGTCCAGCCAGTTGGCCAGGACGCGGGAGTCCACTTTATTCATTGCTAGTCCTATCAGAAACATGCGCCGATATTGGCTGATCTTTGCTCAGGCCGTCACGGTCTGCCTGGCTATTCTATTCGTGGTGACGACGTTGCGGCCCGACCTGCTGCGGGTGAACGGGCCCGGCACGGTCCCGCCAGCCGCCGCCGCAGCGGGCGGCGCGCCCGCGGGTGATGTGGGTGCTGTGTCGTACGCGGACGGCGTGGCGAAGGCGGCGCCGTCGGTGGTGAATGTGTTCACCACCAAGCACGTGAACGTGCCCTTGATTCCGCTGCCCGATGATCCGGTGCTGCGCCAGCTTTTCGGGCAGGTGCCCGGCGTGAGCCGGCGCGAGGCGTCGACCAGTCTGGGTTCGGGCGTGATCGTGAATGCGGACGGCTACGTGCTGACCAATTACCACGTGGTGCAGGCCGCCGATGCCATTGAGGTGGCGCTGCGCGACGGACGGCGCGATACCGCCAAAGTGGTGGGCGCGGACCCGGACACGGACCTGGCGGTGCTCAAGCTGTCCAAGTTGCGCGACTTGCCTGCCGCAACGCTGGCGTCCGACAAAGGCTTGCGCGTAGGCGACGTGGTGCTGGCGATCGGCAATCCGTTCGGCGTGGGCCAGACCACCACGCAGGGCATCGTGTCGGCGCTGGGCCGCAACGGCCTGGGGCTGAACACGTACGAGAACTTCATCCAGACCGACGCGGCGATCAATCCGGGCAATTCGGGCGGCGCGCTGGTCGATGCCTACGGCAACCTGGTGGGCATCAACACCGCAATCTATTCGGAATCGGGCGGGTCGATGGGTATCGGCTTTGCGACGCCGATCGAGATTGCGCGCAAGGTCATGGACGACATCGTCAAGACCGGGGCGGTCAAGCGCGGCTGGCTGGGCGTGGAGCCGCAGGACATGACGCCGGAACTGGCGCGGGCCTTCGAGCTGCCGCGCGACGCGGCGGGCGTGATCATTGCCGGGGTGATGCGCGACGGCCCGGCCGCGCGCGGCGGCCTGCGCGTGGGCGACATTGTCCAGTCGGTCAATGGCAAGCGGGTGGCAGACACAAACGGCCTGCTGTCGGAGATTGCGCAGGTGCCGCCGGGCCAGCGGGCCACGCTGGGCATCTTGCGCAGCGGCAAACCTGCGGAACTGGCGGTGGTGGTGGGGACGCGGCCGGGCAAGCCGCGCTAGGCGCATTTTCGCGCCGCTGGACGGGTGGCGGGGGTGGCGACGGTGTCTGGTTTGTCGGAGAGTTCACGCACCAGGGCCAGGATCAGGCGCTTGGTGCTGTCGGGTTGCGGTGCCAGCCGCGCGCAGATTTCGGCGCAATAGCCGTCGATGCCGTTGGCGGCGGCGTCCTGCGGTCCAGACCCCGGGGAAGTGGCGGGCACCACGCCATCCGTCAGCCACGACGCGCTGGTGCCCAGGGCCTGCGCCAGCCGCACCACCGTGTTGCGCGCTGGCGAATAGCGGTCTTCGCGGGTGAGGATGCGGTGGATGCAGGACTGCGGCACGCCCGACAGGCGCGAAAGCTGGTTCTGGCTATGGATGCCGCGCCACCGCATGAGGGTGCGCAGTCTTTGTGAGAGCGACATGACTGCAATGTAGGACTGCAGTCATGGGCCGACAAGGTAAAACGGTCCGCTTTTGTGCGGACCGTTCTGGTTTCCTTCTACCCTGCCGTCTGCGTGATTTCAGTGGCGTTCGGTCAGGGAGTCGGCGGCGTCGTCTGTCGACGCACCTTCTTTCGGTGTGACCATGCGGGCGCAGATCAGCCCGACTTCATAGAGCAGGCACAGCGGCACCGCCAGCATGAACTGGCTGACCACGTCGGGCGGGGTGACGACGGCGGCGATGATGAACGCGCCCACCACGACGTAGCCGCGCGCGGCCTTCAGCTTGGACAATTCGACCACGCCCATCTTCACCAGCAGCACCACGGCCACGGGCACTTCGAACGTGATGCCGAACGCCAGGAACATCGTCATGACGAAGCTGAGATAGGCCTCGATGTCCGGCGCGGGGGTGATGGACTGCGGCGCGAACGTGGCGATGAAGTGGAACACCGTGCGGAACACCACGAAATAGCAGAACGCCATGCCCGCGATGAAGAGAAAGGTGCTGGACACGATGAGCGGCAGCGCCAGGCGCTTTTCGTGGCGGTACAGCCCGGGCGCGACGAAAGCCCACGCCTGGTACAGCACCACGGGCAGCGCCAGGATGAACGCGGCCATCATCGTGACCTTGACCGGCACCATGAAGGGCGTGATGACGCCTGTGGCGATCATGCGGGTGCCTTCGGGCAGCGAGGCCAGCATCGGGGCGGCCAGCACGTCATAGATGGCCGACGCGCCGGGATAGATGAAGAGCACGATAAACACGGCCACCACGGCGCCGACGGCGCGCAAGAGGCGCGTGCGCAGCTCGACCAGGTGGGAGATGAAGGTCTCTTGCTGGCCTTCTTCTTGGGTTGCGTCCTGGGTCACGACGGAGTTCCGGAGGGCGAGACGGGCTTGGCGGCGGGCGCGGCGACGTCGGCCGCAGGCGCGCTGGGCGCCGGGGCGGGTTGTTGAGGGGCGGCGGCCGGACGCGGTGCGGGCTCGGCGGCAGGCAGGTCCAGGTCCAGATTGTGGTTCTGGCTGGGCGGCGCGATCGTGCGCGCAGGCTCAGCGGGCGCGCCAGCGACGGACGCCTCGGCAGTGGGCGAACCTGCGGCAGGCGAACCTGCGGCAGGCGCTTGTGCAGCGTCAGCCACCTGGGCCGTCACCGGCGCCTGCGCAACCGCCGGCGTCGCCTTGCCGCTGGCTTCGCGGGCGACTTCGTCGAGTTCGGCGCGGAACTGCTGCACGGGTTCCTGCAGCGAGGCCCCGGTTTCGTTCAGCGATTGCTGCACGCCCTGGGCCGCGTCTTCCATTTCGGTCTTGAATTTGCGGAGTTCGTCGAGTTCGATTTCGCGCTGGATATCGGACTTGACGTCATTGACGTAACGCTGCGCGCGCCCGAGCAGGTGGCCGACGGTGCGGGCAACCTTGGGCAGGCGTTCGGGGCCGATGACGATCAGGGCGACGACGCCGATCACCATCAGTTCAGTGAGGCTGACATCAAACATTCGACGGCCGCTCGGGAATTGAAGCAATAAGGGCCGGCCCGTTCAGGGCTGGCCCGGAGGGAGACTGGCTGGCGCTCAGGAGTTGGACTTTTCCTTGGCCTGCACGTCGATGGTGTCGCCGGCGACGCGTTGCTGCGTGACCGGTTCAGCGGGCTTGTCGCTGTTGGCTTCTTTCATGCCGTCCTTGAAGCCCTTGACCGCGCCGCCCAGATCGCCGCCGATGTTGCGCAGCTTCTTGGTGCCGAAAATCAGCGCAACGATGACCAGGACGACCAACCAATGCCAAATGCTGAAACTACCCATGATGATTCTCCGAATTACGCAGTGGGGGCCACGCGCCCTTTCCAGGGACGCGAGCCGCCGATGATGTGGAAATGCAGATGCGGGACTTCCTGGCCGCCTTCGACGCCAGAATTGATCATGATGCGAAATCCGCCATCAGGGCCCGGACGGCAACCGTTCTCGGCGGCAAGCCGCGGCGCCAACGACATCATTCTACCCAACCAATCTGCGTCCTCGCCCGTAATATCCTGCATGGATGTGACATGACGTCGAGGGATCAGCAGTAAATGCACCGGTGCGGCCGGATTGATATCGTGAAATGCAACAAAGTCCTGGTCCTCGTAGACCTTCTTGGACGGGATCTCGCCGGCGGCGATCTTGCAGAAAAGACAGTTGTCGCTCATGGGGTGGTTTCCGTGGTCAGTCCTTGGGGCGGCTTGCCTTTTCCACCAGGCCCGACAGGCCTTCGCGGCGGGCCAGCTCAGCCAGCACGTCTTCGGGCCGCAGGTTGAAATGCGTCAGCGCCACCAGGCAATGGAACCACAGATCGGCGGTTTCGCTGACGATGCGGTCGGGCACGCCGTCCTTGGCGGCCATGACCAGTTCCGTGGCTTCTTCCCCGATCTTCTTCAGGAAGGCATCCGGCCCCTTGGCCAGCAGCTTGGCCGTATAGGAGGCGGCAGGGTCGCCGCCATTCTGCGGGCGGCGGGTTTCCAGGGTGTCTGCGATGCGGGCCAGGATGTCGGCCGCGGTCAGGGTCTGATCGGTCATTTGTAGATGAGTTCCGGATCTTTGAGCACCGGATCCACCGTGACCCAGGACGCGTGATCGGTCTGGCCTTCCAGGCGGCGGAAGAAACAGCTGGCGCGGCCGGTATGGCAGGCGATGCCGCCTTCCTGGTGCACCTTCAGCAGCACCACGTCGCCGTCGCAATCCAGGCGCAGTTCGTGGACTTCCTGGACGTGGCCGGATTCTTCGCCCTTGCGCCACAGGCGCTGGCGCGAACGCGACCAGTACACGGCGCGGCCGGTGGCGGCCGTTTCGGCCAGGGATTCGCGGTTCATCCAGGCCACCATCATGATCTGGCCGTTTTCGGCGTCTTGGGCGATGGCGGGAATCAGGCCGTTTTCGTCGAAGACGACGTCGGCCAGCCAGGCGGGTTCGTTGCTCATAATCAGTCCAATCGTACGGCGATGCCCTGTTCGGCCATGAAGTGCTTGCACTCGCCGACGGTATGCTGGCCAAAATGGAAAATGCTGGCGGCCAGCACCGCGCTGGCGCGGCCGGTGGTGACGCCGTCGGCCAGATGCTGCAGGTTGCCCACGCCGCCGGAGGCGATGACGGGCACCGGCACGGCGTCCGAGACGGTGCGGGTCAGTTCGAGGTCAAAGCCGGACTTGGTGCCGTCACGGTCCATGCTGGTCAGCAGGATTTCGCCGGCGCCGTAGGCGGCCATGCGGCGCGCCCACGCCACGGCGTCCAGGCCGGTGGCCTTGCGGCCGCCGTGCGTGAAGACTTCCCAGCGTGCCGGTTCACCGGGCGCGGACACGCGGCGCGCGTCGATGGCCACGACCACGCATTGCGAGCCGTGGTAGTCCGACGCGGCGCGAACCAGTTCAGGGTTGGCCACGGCGGCGCTGTTGATGCTGATCTTGTCGGCGCCGGCGTTGAGCAGGCGCTGGATGTCGGACACCTGGCGCACGCCGCCGCCCACGGTCAGCGGAATGAAGACCTGCGAGGCCACCTGCTCGATGATGGGCAGGATCAGGTCGCGGCCGTCGCTGGTGGCGGTGATGTCCAGGAACGTGAGTTCGTCGGCGCCCTGCTCGTTGTAGCGGCGGGCGATCTCGACGGGGTCGCCCGCGTCGAGCAGGTTGACGAAGTTCACGCCCTTGACGACACGGCCGGCCGTGACGTCAAGGCAGGGAATGATGCGGCGGGTCAGCGCGTTCTGTGCGGACGCGCCGGCCCCGGGGGTGCTGCTGGATGTGGTCATTTTGCCAATTCGTCGGCGCGCGCCTGCGCGGCCTGGAAGTCGAGCGTGCCTTCGTAGATGCTGCGGCCCAGGATGGCGCCTTCGACACCCTCTTCTTCGACGGCGCACAGCGCCTCGATGTCCTGGATGCCGGCGATGCCGCCCGAGGCGTACACGGGAATGCGCACGTGTTGGGCCAGGCGGACCGTGGCTTCGACGTTGACGCCCGACAGCATGCCGTCGCGGCCGATGTCGGTGTAGATGATGGCTTCGCAGCCGTAGTCTTCGAACTTCTTGGCCAGATCCAGCACGTCGTGGCGGGTGAGTTTGCTCCAGCCGTCGGTGGCGATCTTGCCGTCGCGGGCGTCCAGGCCGACGATGATCTGGCCGGGGAAGGCGCCGCAGGCGTCCTGCAGGAAGCCCGGGTTCTTGACCGCGGCGGTGCCGATGATGACGTACGAGATGCCCGCGTCGAGGTAGCGCTCGATGGTGTCGAGGTCGCGGATGCCTCCGCCGATCTGGACGGGAATGTCGTCGCCGACGGCGTCCAGGATCGCCTTGATGGGCGCTTCGTTCTTGGGCTTGCCGGCGACGGCGCCGTTCAGGTCGACCAGATGCAGGCGGCGGGCGCCCTGGTCCAGCCAGCGGGTGGCCATGGCGGCGGGGTCTTCGGAGAACACCGTTGCATCGTCCAGGTCACCCTGGCGCAGGCGAACACAGCGCCCGTCTTTGAGGTCGATGGCGGGGATCAGCAGCATGGTTGGCAGCGAGTAAGAAAGTGGGGTTGAACGGGCTGGCGCACGCGGCTCGAGGCCTAGGGCTGCCAGTCTACAAAATTGCGATACAGGCGCAAACCGTGCTCGGCGCTTTTTTCGGGGTGGAACTGCACCGCGAAAATGTTAGCTGCCGCCACCGCGCAGGTAAAGGCGACGCCATAATCGGTTTCACCAACCGTCAGGCCCGGATCGGCCGGATCGGCGTAATAACTGTGGACGAAATAGAAGTGCGAGTCGTCCGGAATGCCGTCCCAGATCGGGTGAGAGCGGGTGTGACGGACTTTGTTCCAGCCCATGTGCGGAACCTTCAGGCGCTCGGGACGGGTGTCCACGAGACCGGCCGCGCCCGTGTCGGCCAGGCAGGCCTCGTCGTCGGCGGGGATCAGGTCGGCAAAGCCGGGGCCGGAAAAGCGGCGCACGACCCCCGGGAACAGGCCGAGGCAGGCGGTGCCGCCCTCTTCGCTGGATTCGAACAGCATCTGTTCGCCGACGCAGACGCCCAGGAGGGGCTTCTCGCGGGCGGCGCGCACGACGGCGTCGCGCAGGCCGGATTCGTTCAGGGTGCGCATGCAGTCCGCCATGGCGCCCTGACCCGGGAACACGACGCGGTCGGCGGCGGCGATTTCCTGGGGCTGGTTGCAGATGCGGATGTCGGCGTCAGGCGCGGCGTATTTCAGGGCGCGTGCGACGGAATGGAAATTGCCCATTCCATAGTCGACGATGGCGATAGTGGTCACTTCTGTCTGCCTGGTGCGGTGCGAAGGTGGAATGCGTACGTTACAGCGTTACAGCACGCCCTTGGTGGACGGCACGACGTCGCCCATGCGGGGGTCGACTTCGAGGGCCATGCGCAGCGCGCGGCCACAGGCCTTGAACACGGTTTCCGCCTGGTGATGCGAGTTGAAGCCGCGCAGGTTGTCGATGTGCATGGTGATCAGCGCGTGATTGACCAGGCCCTGGAAGAATTCGCGCGTGAGGTCCACGTCGAAGCTGCCGATGTGCGAACGCGTGAAGGGGATGTGATATTCCAGGCCAGGGCGGCCGGAGAAGTCGATCACGACGCGCGACAGGGCTTCGTCCAGCGGCACGTACGCATGACCGTAGCGGCGCAGACCCGCCTTGGTGCCCGCGGCCTTGGCGATGGCCATGCCCAGCGTGATGCCCACGTCTTCCACCGTGTGATGCGCGTCGATGTGCAGGTCGCCCTCGGCCTTGATGTCCAGGTCGATCAGGCCGTGACGCGCGATCTGGTCCAGCATGTGGTCCAGGAAGGGCACGCCGGTGTCGATCGTCTGCTTGCCGGTGCCGTCAAGGTTGATGGCCACGCGGATGCGGGTTTCGTTGGTGTTGCGGGTGATTTCTGCGGTACGCATGTTAAGCACTCAAGATCTCTTGCAGGGCAGCCAGCAAGGCGGCGTTCTCGGCCGGGGCGCCCACCGAAATGCGCAGGCAGTCGGCCAGCAGCGGGTGGGCATTGGAGAAGTTGCGAATCAATATTTTGCGCGCTTTCAGGGCAAGATGCACGGCGTTGCCGTCGAGCTTGCCGGAAAAGCGGGCGAGTATGAAGTTGGCGGCGGAAGGGAATACCCTGACGCCGGGCAGTTGCGCCAGCGCCGCGGCCAGCGGTTCGCGGTCCGCGCGTAGCCGTGCGGCCTGGTCGTCCAGCACGGCCTTGTGGCGCAGCACGGCCAGCAGCGTCGCCTGGGTCAGCACGTTCAGGTTGTAGGGCGGACGCACCTTGTTCAGTTCGGCGATCCACGCGGGATGCCCGGCCAGGTAGCCGAAACGCAAGCCGGCCAGGCCGATCTTGGACACGGTGCGCATGACCACCACGTTGGGCGCATCCAGCACGCGCGGCATGAACGTGTAGTCGGCGAACGGCTGGTAGGCCTCGTCGATCACCACCAGCCCGGGCGCGGCCTGGATGATGGCGTTGACGTCTTCCGGCGACCACAGGCCGCCGGTGGGGTTGTTGGGCGTGGCCAGAAACACGAGCCGGGGCTGGTGTTCGCGGATGGCGGCCAGCATGGCCGGCAGATCCAAGGCCAGGTCCGCCGTCAGCGGCACGCCGACGAAGCGCGCATGATCGAAGCGGGCCGCCATGTCGAAGTACACGAACGACGGCCACGGCGACAGCACCACGTCGCCCGGGTTGCAGCACGCCTGCACCATCAGGTGGATGAGCTCGTCCGAGCCGTTGCCGAACAGCACGTCTGCGGCGTCCGGCACGCCAAAGGCCATCTTGACGGCGGCCTCGAGCGCCGACAGGTCGGCGGACGGATAGCGGTTCAGCGGCGTGTCGCGGACGGCGCGCGCGATGTCGTCGCGCACGGCCTCGGGCAGCTCGTACGGGCATTCCATGGCGTCCAGCTTGATGCAGCCTTCGGCATGGGCGACGGGGTATGCCGCCAACCCGCGAATGTCCGCCCGGACGGTGCTTTTAATGCGGCCGGCGACGTCCGCCGGTCCCCCGCTCATGACTTGTCGATCCGGTACTGGGCGCTGGCGGCGTGCGCCTGCAGGCCCTCGCCCAGCGCCAGTTCGGCGGCGATGCGGCCCAGCGTCTGCGCGCCGGCGTGCGAGACCTGGATCAGGCTGGAACGCTTCTGGAAGTCGTAGACGCCCAGCGGCGACGAGAAACGCGCCGTGCGCGAAGTGGGCAGCACGTGGTTCGGGCCGGCGCAGTAGTCGCCCAGGGCTTCCGAGCTGAAGCGGCCCATGAAGATGGCGCCGGCGTGGCGGATGCGGGCGGTCCAGACTTCGGGTTGCTCGGTGGAGATCTCCAAATGCTCGGGGGCGATGTCGTTGGCGATCTGGCAGGCTTCTTCCAGGTCGCGCACAAGGATCAGCGCGCCGCGGTTGGCCAGGCTGACGCGCAGGATGTCGGCGCGCGGCATGGTGGGCAAGAGGCGGGCGATGGACGCTTCGACTTCCTCGATGAAGGCGGCGTCGGGACAGAGCAGGATGGACTGGGCCAGTTCGTCGTGCTCGGCCTGCGAGAACAGGTCCATGGCGATCCAGTCGGCCGGCGTCTTGCCGTCGCAGATGACCAGGATTTCGCTGGGGCCGGCGATCATGTCGATGCCGACGACGCCGAACACGCGGCGCTTGGCGGCGGCGACGTAGGCGTTGCCTGGGCCGACGATCTTGTCCACCGCCGGCACGGTGTCGGTGCCATACGCCAGCGCGCCAACGGCCTGCGCGCCGCCGATGGCGAACACGCGGTCCACGCCGCTGATGGCGGCCGCGGCCAGCACGATGGGATTGCGCGCGCCGTCAGGCGTGGGCGTGACCATGACCAGTTCCTGCACGCCGGCGACCTTGGCCGGGATGGCGTTCATCAGCACGGACGACGGGTAGGCGGCCTTGCCGCCGGGCACGTACAGGCCCACGCGGTCCAGCGGGGTGACCTGCTGGCCCAGCAGCGTGCCGTCGGCTTCGGTGTAGGTCCAGGTCTCGGCGCGTTGGCGCTCGTGGTAGGCGCGCACGCGGTCGGCGGCGGCTTCCAGCGCATTGCGCTGGGCGGCCGGCAGCGCGGCCAGGGCCGCATGCCAATCGGCCTTGGGGATCTCCAGCGTATGCGCTGCCGCGTCCGGCATGCGGTCGAACCGCTGCGTGTATTCCACCAGCGCGGCGTCGCCGCGGGTGCGCACGTCGGCCAGGATGCTGGCGGCGGCGCGGTCGATGGATTCGTCCTCGGTGGCCTCGAAGGCCAGCAGCGTGGACAGGGCGGTTTTGAAACCGGGATCGCGGGAGTCGAGACGATTGATCAGGGCCATGGCGTCATGGAGCAAAGCGGGTAACGGTAACGTCCGCCACGCCGGGCGCGGCGGACGGTCGGGAATCAGACGTTGCGGGAGGCGGCTCTTGCGAAAGCGTCCAGCAGCGGTTGCAGGCGGTCGCCGCGGGTCTTCAGGGCGGCCTGGTTGACGATCAGGCGCGACGAGATCGGCATGACGTCTTCCACGGCGACCAGGTCGTTGGCGCGCAGCGTGCCGCCGGTGGACACCAGGTCGACGATGCAGTCGGCCAGACCGACCAGCGGCGCCAGTTCCATCGAACCATACAGCTTGATGATGTCCACGTACACACCCTTGCTCGCGAAGTGTTCACGGGCTGAGTGCACGTACTTGGTGGCCACGCGCAGGCGCGCGCCCTGGTGGACGGCGGCCTCGTAGTCGAAGCCGTTGCGCACGGCCACGGCCAGGCGGCACTTGGCGATGTTCAGGTCGATGGGCTGGTACAGGCCGCCGGGCTGTTCCTTGGCGTGCTCGATCAGCACGTCCTTGCCCGCGATGCCCAGGTCGGCCGCGCCGTACTGCACGTACGTGGGCACATCCGAGGCGCGCACGATGATCAGGCGCAGGCCGGGATCGCTGGTGGGCAGGATGAGCTTGCGCGAGCTTTCCGGGTTTTCCGGGACTTCGATGCCGGCTTCCGCCAGCAGCGGCATGGTTTCTTCGAAGATGCGGCCCTTGGACAGCGCCAGGGTCAGGGGGGTGACGGAGGCATTGCTCATTGAGCCTGTTCCTTGCCGGTAACTCGTTGGATGTTCGCGCCCAGGGCGCGCAGTTTCACTTCCATCTGGTCGTAGCCGCGATCCAGGTGGTAGATGCGGTCGACCAGCGTGTCGCCATCGGCGGCCAGGCCGGCGATGACCAGGCTGGCCGAGGCGCGCAGGTCGGTCGCCATGACGGTGGCGCCGGACAGGCGCGGCACGCCGCGCACGATGGCGGTGTGGCCGTCGATGTCGATCTGGGCGCCCATGCGGCGCAGTTCCTGCACGTGCATGTAGCGGTTTTCGAAGATGGTCTCGACGATGACCGACGTGCCGTCGGCCACGGCGTTCAACGCCATCAGCTGGGCCTGCATGTCGGTGGCAAAGCCCGGGTACTCGTGCGTGCGAAAGCCCACGGCCTTGGGACGCTTGTCCATGGCGCCGCGGATCCAGTCCGGGCCGGTCTCGATGGTCAGGCCTGCTTCGGTCAGTTTGTCCAGCGTGGCGCCCAGGATGCCCGCATCTGCGTTCTTGAGCAGGATGTCGCCGCCGGCTGCGCCCACCGCGCACAGGAAGGTGCCGGCTTCGATGCGGTCGGAGATGACGCGGTGTTCGGCGCCGTGCAGGCGGTCGACGCCATCGATGACAATGCGGTCGGTGCCGTGGCCCTGGATGCGGGCGCCCATCTTGATGAGTAGTTCGGCCAGGTCCACGACCTCGGGTTCGCGCGCGGCGTTTTCCAGCACGGTGCGGCCTTCGGCCAGGACGGCGGCCATCAGCAGGTTTTCCGTGCCGGTGACCGTAACCATGTCGGTGCGGATCGAGGCGCCCTTCAGGCGCTTGGCGCGCGCCACGACAAAGCCGTGTTCGATGCTGATTTCAGCGCCCAGCGCGGCCAGACCCTTGATGTGCTGGTCGACCGGCCGCTGGCCGATCGTGCAGCCGCCCGGCAGGCTGACGCGGGCTTCGCCAAAGCGTGCGACCAGCGGACCCAGCACCAGGATCGAGGCGCGCATCGTCTTGACGAGGTCGTACGGGGCTTCCAGGCTGTCGACGTTGCCGGCTTGCAGCGTCACCACGCCGTCGTCGGCGCGCTCGGCGCGCACGCCCATCTGGGCCAGGAGGCGCAGCATGGTGCCGGTGTCGTTCAGGCGCGGCACGTTGGACAGGACCAGCGTGTCGGCGGTCAGCAGACCCGCGCACAGGATCGGCAGCGCCGAATTCTTGGCCCCGGAGATCGAGATCTCGCCGTGCAGCTGCGCGCCGCCGGTGATGCGTAGCTTGTCCATCATTCGCCCGCTTTGTTGTATTCGGCGGGGGTAAGGGTGCGCATCGACAGTGCGTGGATCTCGGCCTTCATGCGGTCGCCCAGCGCGGCGTAGACAAGCTGGTGACGCTGGATCAGGCGCTTGCCTTCAAAGGCGGTGCTGACGATGACGGCGTCAAAGTGCGAACCGTCGCCCTGCACGTCGAGATGTTCACAGGGCAGGCCGTCAGCGATGTATTGGCGGACTTGCGCGGGAGTGGGAAGCATGGACGTCAGTTCCTGAGTTTGTAGCCGCTGGACAGAAGCCGCAGCGCGTAAGCGGAGAGCGCGAGGAACACCGCCGTCACCACCGCCAGGCTGTGCCAGGGCGAGACGTCCGACACCGAGAAGAATCCGTGGCGGAATCCGTCGATGGTGTAGAAGATGGGGTTCCAGTGCGAGACGCTTTGCCAGAACGGCGGCAGCGTATGGATGGAATAGAACACGCCGGACAGAAAGGTCGCCGGCATGATCAGGAAGTTTTGAAAGGCCGCAAGCTGGTCGAATTTTTCGGACCACAGGCCCGCGATCAACCCCAGTGTGCCCATGATGCCGCACGCCAGCACCGCAAACACCAGCACCCACAGCGGATGCGCGGGCGACAGCGGCACGAAGAACAGCGCCACGGCCCACACGCACAGCCCGACGGCGAGACCGCGCGCGATGGCGGCCAGCACGTACGCGCCGAAGATATCGCGGTGCGACAGCGGTGGCAGCAGCATAAAAACCAGATTGCCGGTGATGCGGCTTTGTATGAGCGACGAGGACGGGTTGGCGAACGCGTTCTGCAGCATGCTCATCATCATGAGCCCGGGAATCAGGAACGACGTGTAGGGCACGGTGCCGTACACGGTGACGCGCCCTTCCAGCACGTGGGCGAACACCAGCAGATACAGCAGCGCCGTGATGACGGGGGCGGCGATGGTCTGGAAGCTGACCTTCCAGAAGCGCAGCAATTCCTTGCGCAGCAGGGTCGGAAAGCCGGAACCCGCGTCCAGGCGGGGCTGCACCAGCGGCTGGCCGGCAGACGTGGCGGGCTGGGTCATGATGAGATCTCTTCGGGTTGCAGGGCGCGCGAGCCGGGCTCGTCGTCCTGATGCATGATGCGCACGAAGGCGTCTTCCAGGTCCACGCCGCCGACGCGGGCCAGGAGAGCCTGGGTGGTGTCCAGCGCCACGATGCGACCGCCCTTGAGCATGGCGATGCGATTGCAGAGCGCCTCGGCTTCTTCAAGGTAGTGCGTGGTCAGCATGATGGTGTGGCCGGCCTTGTTCAGCCGCGAGATGAACTCCCACAGCGTGCGGCGCAGGTCCACGTCGACGCCGGCGGTCGGCTCGTCCAGCACGATGACCGGCGGCCGGTGCACCAGCGCCTGCGCCACCAGCACGCGGCGCTTCATGCCGCCCGACAGCGCGCGCATGTTGGAGTTGGCCTTGTCGGCCAGGCCCAGGTTGAACAGGATTTCGTCGATCCAGTCGTCATTCTTGCGCAGGCCGAAATACCCGGACTGGATGCGCAATGTTTCGCGCACGGTAAAGAACGGGTCATAGACCAATTCTTGCGGCACGACGCCCAGCGCCCGCCGTGCCGACTTGTAGTCGGCCACGACGTCGTATCCACAGACGGTGGCGCGGCCCGCGGTGGCGTGCGCGAGGCCCGCCAGAATGGAAATGAGCGTGGTCTTGCCCGCGCCATTGGGACCGAGCAGGCCGAAGAACTCGCCGTGCTCGATTTTCAGGCAGACATTGTCCAGCGCCTGGAAGCCGGGCCGGGGCGTGCGCCCGAGCAGCTTCTGCCAGCCGCGCTGGCGCGGCGAGTAGATCTTGGAGACGTTTTCTAGGCTGACGGCGGACATGACGGGGGGAGATGGCCCGAAAAGAGCGAATTGACCATTATATAAGCGCGATGTGGCGGAAACCGGGGATGGCCCCGGTGGCGATGGGGGCGGCGCACTGTTGCGTCCCCCAAAACAATCGGCCCGGCGGACCCCCGAGGGGTCGCGCCGGGCCGAGGCAAGCCTGAGCGAATCTTTACTTGTTGCGCTGGTTCAGCGCCTGGATCAGGCCGTCGATACCGTTCTGGTTGATCTGCTGGGCGAACTGGTTGCGGTAGTTCTCGATCAGCCAGATGCCTTCGACGTTCATGTCGTAGATCTTCCAGCCTTGCGGCGTCTTTTCCAGGCGGTAGTCCACGCCCACCGGTTGGCTGTTGGACTGGCTGATCAGGGTGCGCACGACCACGTCGTCGGCCTTGGGATCGCCTCGGAACGGCAGGCCGGTGATGGTGGTGCTGGACGTGACGCGGGTCAGCGCGCCGCTGTACGTGCGGATCAGCGTGCCGCGGAAGGCGTCGGCCAGCGCGGTTTTCTGCTGGTCGGAGGCCTGGCGCCAGTAGCGGCCGGCGGCCAGGCGCGTGGTCTTCTGGAAATTGACGTACGGCAGGATGTGCTGGTCAACGACTTCGTTGATGCGGGCGGTGTTGCCGGCCCGCAGCGCGCCGTCGGACTTCAGGACCGCGAGGGCCTCGTTGGCGGCGGCCAGGACGAACTGCTCGGGCGGGCCGTTGGGGTCCGGCTTGGCGTTCGCGGCCGTGGCGGCCGCCAGGCCGACGAGGCCCGTGAAAACCAGCCGCTGCAACAGAGAGGGAATGGAAAATCGCATCAAATCTCCTTCAAATACCGAAAGCGCAAGGCCTCAGCTTACTTGTTCGCGGGTTGCGGCGCAGGCACGGGGGCCGGCGCGGGCGCGGCGGGGGTGTCGTCGTCGCCGTCGTCTTCGTAGTTGGGCAGCGAGCCTTCCTCATCCACGCGGTGGCCCAGCACCATGGCGGCGCGGCGTTGCAGGAAAGCGTCGCGCACGAAGCTGTACGGGTCGAGCGCCACGCGGTCGATGGTGTCGGTGGTGTCGAGCAGGCTGGCGCGCGTGTCGACGATGCGCAGGCCCCACAGCGAGTTGCGCAGGCGCACGTTGTCGATCGAGTCCACGCCCATGTAGCCGTAGGTGGTGCCGTACAGGTCGCCGACCAGGCCGACGCCGTCGCGCACGCTGGAGGCGCCGAAGAACGGCAGCACCAGGTACGGACCCTGGCTGAAGCCCCAGACGCCCAGCGTGGTGCCGAAGTCGTTGGGGATCTTGCGCGCGCCATTGGCCGAGGCGACGTCGAAGCAGCCGCCCACGCCCATGGTCGTGTTGAACAGGAAGCGGCCCAGCGTGTTGACGAAGTCGTGGCCTCGGCCCTGCAGGAAGCTGTTGGTGCCGGACCAGAGGTCGCCGACGTTGCTGAAGATGTTGTGGATGCAGCTGCGCACCGGCTGCGGCGTCACGAACGTGTAGGCCTGCGCGACCGGCTTGAACACCGCGCGGTCGACCGTGTCGTTGAACTGGTAGACGCCGCGGTTGAAGCCTTCCCAGGGGTCGCGCGGATCCGGATTCTTGGGGGCGGCGCAACCAGCCATCAGCGCGCCCGCGGCGGCGACAGTGGCAATTCGGGAAATAGCTTTCTTATTCATGTTCCGGGTATCCCTATCAACAATTCTTTTGTTATCGCGACGGCGAGACGCAGCGTTGTAACAGCGTGATGGCGTCGTGCCTTTAGTCCTGGGCCTTGGGGGCCGATTCCGGCGCGGCGGTCGTGCCTTGCTTTTCCGCCGACCCGTACAGGAACTGGCTGATCAGCTGCTCCAGGACCACGGCGCTTTGTGTATAGCGGATTTTTCCGCCGTCGGTAAAGTTATCTTCCTCGCTGCCGGCGGTCAGGCCCAGGTATTGCTCGCCCAAAAGGCCGGAGGTCAGGATGGCCGCCGACGAGTCCTTGGGGAACTGGTAGGCCGTCTCCAGATCGACCGACACAATCGCCTGGAAGGTCTTGTCGTCGAAGGAAATGCCCGTGACCCGGCCCACCACCACGCCGGCGCTCTTGACCGGCGCGCGCACCTTGAGGCCGCCTACGTTATCGAAGTTGGCGGTCACGGTATAGGTCGGGGCAAAGGAAAACGTGCTCAAGTTGCCGGCGCGCAACGCCAGGAACCCAAGCGCGATCGCGCCCAGCAATACAAACAGGCCTACCCAGAAGTCGGTTTTTTCGCGTGACATGATCGATCCGTATCAATTTCCAAACATCAAGGCGGTGAGCAGGAAGTCCAGCCCGAGAACCGCCAGGGAGCCCACGACCACGGTGCGCGTGGTGGCGCGGGCAACGCCTTCGGGGGTGGGCTTGGCCTGCCAGCCTTCATAAAGCGCCACCAGCGTCACCGTGACGCCGAAGACGACGCTCTTGATGGCGCCGTTGGCGACGTCTTTCCATACATCGACGCCGTTCTGCATCTGCGACCAGAAGGCGCCTGCGTCCACACCGATGAGCAGCACGCCCACGACCCAGCCGCCCAGGATGCCCACCATGGAGAACACAGCCGCCAGGATGGGCATGGCGATGATGCCGCCCCACAGGCGCGGCACGAGCACGCGGCGGATCGGGTCGACGGCCATGACTTCCATGGCCGACAGCTGTTCGCCCGCTTTCATCAGCCCGATCTCGGCGGTGAGCGAGGTGCCGGCGCGCCCCGCAAAGAGCAGTGCAGTGACCACCGGACCCAGTTCGCGTACCAGCGACAGGGCCACCAGCAAGCCCAATGCCTCCTCGGAGCCGTAGCGGTTCAGCGTGTAATAACCCTGCAGACCCAGCACGAAGCCCACGAACATGCCGGAGACGGCAATGATCAGCAGCGAATAATTGCCGATGAAGTGGACCTGCTGAGACACCAGGCGCGGCCGCGACAGCGCGATGCCGCTGCGCGCCAGCATGGCGCCGAAGAAGCGGGTGAAGTAGCCGATGCCGGCGACGCGGGAGCGCACCCAGTGGCCCAGTACGGCGACGGCGTTATTGGAAGCGCTCATGCTTTGCGCCCTTTCTGTTGCGACAGCCATTTCTGGAAGGCGGGCGTTTCGGGATACTGGAACGCGACCGGACCGTCCGGCTGGCCCTTGAGGAATTGCTGGACGTAGGGGTCCGGCGAGGCGGCCAGCATCTGCGGCGTGCCGGCGGCAGCCAGTTGGCCGCGGCCCACCAGATAGACCTGGTCCGCGATGGCAAAGGATTCCTGCACGTCGTGGGTGATCAGCACCGAGGCGCAGCCCAGCCGGTCGGCAAGGCTGCGGATCAGGCGGGCGGTGATGCCCAGCGAGATCGGGTCCAGCCCCGCGAAGGGTTCGTCGTACAGGATGAGTTCCGGCTCGAGCACCACGGCGCGGGCCAGTGCCACGCGCCGCGCCATGCCGCCGGATATTTCGGAGACCTTCAGGTGCGCGGCGGCGCGCAGGCCGACGGCATCCAGCTTGTCGAGCACGCGGTCGGTGACTTCGGCCTCGCTGATGCGCGTGTGTTCGCGCAGCGGAAACGCCACGTTCTCGAAGACGTTCAGGTCGGTGAACAGCGCGCCCTGCTGGAACAGCACCCCCATGCGCTTGCGCAGGGATTGCACTTCGGCGCGGGAGGCGGCGCCGATATCCTGGCCGAATGCCAGCACGCGGCCCTGCTGAGCGGTGATCTGGCCGGTGGCCGCACGCAGCAGCGTGGTCTTGCCGGAACCGGAGCCGCCCATGACTGCCACCACCTGGCCCGCCCGGACGTCCATGGAAATATCGCGCAAGACGGTGAAATCACCGTAGCCAAGCGCCACACCTTCCAGGCGCAGGGCGAATTCCGGGGTGCTGCTGGTTTGAGCGGGCATGGGCAACGAAAGGGAGTTTCGGCGGCGGAGCTTGCCCTGCGGTCCTGTCGACACGCGGGACCGAGGACCTGGCCGGCGCGGGCAAGACAGACTGCGTCGGGAAGCGCCCTGTTACTCAGATACCGGGGCAAGCGTAAGCGTTCGCTCCCGGCGGCGAGGCGCCATTGTAGCCCGACGCTGTGTAATCACAATTGGAGCGGCCGCCCGTGGAACAGTGTTTTCGGCTTCAGGAACAATCGGGTCGTCGCCGTTTCGGTGCTGATGGCGTTTGCCGATGCTCCATGGGTGTCTGACACCCTTGAGACACTGGCCCGGCACACACGGCTCCTACACGGGTGTCAGACACCCATTCCGGACAGACCGCCGCCAGCACTCAACGTCGCGCCTGCGCCGCCGCCGTTTCCCGGGCCAGCCGCTGGATCAGTTCCGCCGTCGACTCGCGACGCGCCAGCGGCGCACCCTGGCCGGCCCACAGGGACAGGACATTGATGTTGCCGCTCTTGCCGCCCGCCGTGCGCATGGGCCGGGTCAGGGCGTTCTGCAGCGGATACGGCAGGATGTCGCCGCCGATGGCGTCCACATCGCGCATGAAGGCATTGGCGATGCCGCGCGCCGGGCGGCCGGAGAAGCCGCGAGTGATCCGGGATTGTTCGGCGCGGGAGGCCGCCACGACCGCCTTGTAGGCGTCGCTGATGCCGGATTCTTCCGTGGTGAGGAAGGCCGTCCCCATTTGGGCGAAGTCGGCGCCCAGCGCCAGGGCAGCCGCGATGCCGCGCCCGTCCATGATGCCGCCCGACGCGATGACCGGTACCGAGACGGCGTCCGCCACCTGCGGGACCAGCGCCATGGTGCCGATCATGGACGCCTCGAACGTGTCGAGGAACGTGCCGCGGTGGCCGCCTGCCTCCGCGCCCTGCGCCACGATGGCGTCAACGCCGTCCTGCTCCAGCGCTTGCGCCTCGCGGACGGTCGTGGCCGTGCCCACGGTCAGGATGCCGAGTTCGCGGCAGCGGGCCAGCGCTTCGGCCGGCAGGCGGCCGAAGGTGAAGCTGAGGACGGCGGGCCGGATGCGCAGCACGGCCTCGAGCTGGCCCGGCAGCGGATCGGCCTGCGGGCCGGGGGCCTCGGGCGCCGGCAGACCAAGTTGCTCGTGATAGCGCGCCATCAGGGCCAGCATCCGGCTCGCATCGCCCTGCATGGGCTCTGGCGGCACGGATGCGAACAGGTTGATGGCGAACGGGCGATCCGTGCGGGCGCGGACCCCTTCGGCCGCCGCCTCGATCTGTTCGGGCGTCATGTACGCCCCGCCGAGCGATCCCAGGGCGCCCGCCTTCGATGCCTCCGCCACCATGTCCACCGTGGTGGCGCCGCCCGCCATGGGCGCCTGGATGATGGGATGGATCAGCTTGAGCAGTTCAATCAAAGGGGTGGCCATGGGAAAACTCCTGGGAGGTTATTGGAGCTGGATGTTTCCAGCCTTGATGACGTGCGCCCACTTGTCGCTTTCGGTTTTGATGAAGGCGGCGAATTCCTCGGGCGTGCCGCCGCCGGCCTGGCTGCCGGTGTCGGCAATGGCCTTCTGCACATCCGGGTCCTTCAGGATGCGGTTGAATTCGGCATTGAGCTTGGCGATGATCGGCGCGGGCGTACCGGCGGGCGCCACGATGCCCTGCCAGTTGTAGGACTCGAAGCCCGGCAGGCCGGATTCGGCCATGGTGGGTACATCGGGCAGCACGTCCAGGCGCTTGGCGGATGTGACGGCGATCGGGTGGATCTTCTTGCCCTGAATGGCGGGCAGCGCGGAATAGCCCATTTCGAACATCATCGCGATGTGGCCGCCCATGAGATCGGTCGCAGCCAGGCTGCCGCCCTTGTAGGGCACGTGGACGATGTCGATGTTGGCCTGCTCGCGGAACATTTCGCCCGACAAGTGGTGCGCGCCGCCCACGCCGGACGAGCCGAAGGTCAGCTTGCCCGGTTCCTTCTTGGCCAGTGCGATCAGGTCGGCCAGCGTCTTGACCGGCAGTTCGTTGTTCACGCTCAGGACCAGCGGGCTGTTCTCGATCAGGATGATCGGGGCCAGATCCTTTTGCGGGTTGTAGGGCATTTCCTTCATCAGCGACGGGTTGACCGCCATCGGGGCCAGGTTGCCCGTGCCGATCGTGTAGCCGTCCGGGGCCGCCTTGGCGATGAGGTTGGTGCCGACCACGCCGCCTGCGCCCGCCTTGTTTTCGACAACGATGGGCTGGCCCAGCGATTCGCCCAGCTTGCGGGCCAAGAGGCGCACGCGGGTGTCGGCAAAACCGCCCGGCGCGTAGGGCACGATCATGGTCACGGGTTTGGCGGGCCATTCGCCGGTCTGGGCTTGGGCAGCGCCGCCAAAGGCGGCGGTGGCGGCCAGAGCGGCGATCAGGGGACGTAGTGCTTTCATGCTGGGGACTCCTCGTTACCTGCTTTCTAATTGCTGTGTGGTTGGCCCGAAGGGCCGATGGCATTATGCCCAGCGCCATTGCCGTCTGTCGTGACTTTTCCCAGCGCCCAGGCCGACGCCGCCAGCAACGCCGCGCTGGCCGCCAGCACCTGCGGCAGACCGGCGCCCCAGCGCGCCGCCCACGAGGCCAGTAACGGCCCCAGAATCTGCCCCGCCGCAAACGCCGCCGTCATGATGGCCGCCGCCCGCGGCGCCGCCGGGCCGGACAGGCGGCGCGCGGTCAGCATGCCCGCCTGCGTGATCACCATGAAGGTGCCGCCGACCAGCAGCGCTGCCAGGATCACGGCGGCGATGTGGTGCCACAGCGCCACGGTCAGCATGCCGGCCGCCATCAGCGCCTGCGCGCCGCGCCACACCTGCCGGTCGTCGCGGCCGCGCGCCAGCCGCGGGACCAGCAGGCACGACAGCGCCGCCGCCATGCCAAAAAGCGGCCAGGCCCAGCCGAAGATCGCCGGGTCGGGAAAGATCTCTTTGGCCATGGCCGGCAGAAAGGTGGCGGGAATGATGTAGCCGACCCCGAAGACACCGTAGTGCAGCGACAGCGCGGCGATGCCGCGCGGCAGGCGGGTTTGCGGCGCGTCAGCAGCCGTCCGTCGCACGGGAGGCGATTGCCGGCTGAGTCCGGGCCACGCCGCCACGGACAACGCCAGCGCCAGGCCGCCCAGCGCGGTCCAGGTCACGCCGGCGCTCGCGTGCGAGGCCATCAAGGCCAGACAGGCCAATCCCGTCAGCGCAATGCCCGCGCCCACGCCGGCATACGTCACCGCCGAAGCCGCGGCCTCGCGCGGGTCGCCGGCGGGCACCGGCCGCCATGCGACGACGCAGATGAAGGCACTGGCGCTGGCATAGCCGGCCGCCAGCCGCAGCACCGACCAGCCCGCCACGCTGTTGAGCATTGGCATGGCCAGCGTCAGCGCGGCCACGGCGGCCAGGCTGGCCGCCAGCGTGATGCGCAGCCGGCGCACCGGCCAGACGATCGCCGCCAGCGCGCCCAACAAATAGCCCGCGTAGTTGGCCGACGCCATCCAGCCGCCCTGCGCCAGCGACAGGCCGGATTCCTGCGCCATCAGCGGCCATACCGGCGTGAAGGCGAAACGGCCGATGCCCATGGCCGCCGCCAGCGCAAGCGCCGCGGGCCAGGCCAGGCTTGCGGCGCTGGCCGAGGGGTGGGGGGAAGGGTAAGCAGGCGTTGACATGGAGCCTACTCTACGGCTGTACTTATATCTTGAATAGTGAATTATTAAGAACGTGAGTTCCCAAAATGAGAAACTTGGATCTCGACGCGCTGCAAATCTTCAAGACTGTGGCGGATCAGGGTGGCGTTGCGCGCGCCGCCGCGCATCTGAACCGCGTGCAGTCCAATGTGTCGACGCGCCTGAAGCAGCTGGAATCCTCGCTGGGAACGCCGCTCTTTCGGCGGCAGAACCGCCGGCTGGTGCTGTCGGATCAGGGCCGCGTGCTGCTGTCCTACGCCGACCGCCTGCTGCGCCTGTCCGATGAGGCGCAGGCGGCCGTCCGGGAAGGCGCCCTGCAGGGCGTGCTGCGCATCGGCACCATGGAAAGCACGGCCGCCGCCCGCCTGCCCCCCATCCTGGCGGCCTATCACGCGGCCTGGCCACAGGTGCGGATCGAGCTGGTCACCGGCACCTCGGGCGCATTGGCCGCCAAGGTGCGCAATTACGAGATCGAGGCTGCCTTCGTGGCGCAGCCCTTCCCCGCAGGGGGACTGGCGGCGATGGATGCATTCAGGGAGGAATTGGCGCTGATCTCGCCGTTGGCGTGGGATCCGATCGGCAGCCCGAAAGACCTGGGCAACCGCAGCGTCATCGCCTTTGCGGCGGGCTGCTCATACCGGCGCATCCTGGAGTCGTGGTTGAACCAGGAGGGCATTGCGCCCGGCAAGGTGATGGAGTTTGCGTCGTATCACGCCATCGTGGCGTGTGTGGCAGCGGGAACCGGGGTGGCGATCGTGCCGCGGTCCGTGCTGGCGGTGCTGGGGGCGGAGCATTCGGTGCGCGTGGGCGCGTTGTCCGGGTCCCATGGGCAGGCGCTTACCCAGCTGATCTGGCGCGCCGACGACGACACGCCGGCATTGCAGGCGCTGCGCAGCCGGCTTGCGCCGCCGCAGAATTGAGCGATGCGCGCGACGCCGCGCGCATCGTCAGGCCAGCGATCAGAAGCGGTAACCAACGCCCACCGTGGCCACCCACGGATCGATGCGCGCGGTACCGACGCGTTCGCCGTCCAGCGTCACCTTCGACTTGATGTCGATGTAGCGGATGTCGGCATTCATGAACCAGCGATCATTGATCTTGATGTCCGCGCCCAGTTGCGCGGCCACGCCCCAGGAATCGCCCAGCTTCAGATTCGAGCCCTTGAGCGCGCCCTCGGCCTTGGTGTCGAAGAAGTGGGTGTAGTTGATGCCGACGCCGATGTACGGCTGGATCATGCTGTCGGGCAGGATGTGCCATTGCAGGCTGAGCGTGGGGGGCAGTTGCTTGGAGGAGCCGATCTTGCCCAGGCCGCCACTGCCGCTGACGTCATGCTGGAAGGGCCAGGCGCCCAGCAGTTCGATACCGATGTTGCGGGTGGCCATGTAGGCGAGGGTGAAGCTGGGGCGCACATTGTTGTTCACGTCCAGCTTGACGCTGCCGTCGAGCACGGTGCCATTGTTTTGCGAGGGGCGGACTTGCGTGACGCCGACGCGGAACAGCACGTCGCCCGCTTCGTGGGCGTGGGCGGGAGCGGCAATGGCGCCGGCAGCGATCAAACCGGCAATGGCGGTGGCGCGGATACGCCCGTTCAGCGAAAACATTTTCTTCTCCGATCTTTCCGTGTGGGGTGAGACGACAGGTTCTCAGACCGCCCCGTCCCGGTTCTTGACGTGTGTCAATTCGTGAAAAGACCGTTTTCAGAAAGTGGTTATGTCGCAACAACTGCGGTTAACCGCAACGCAAGAGCAAAAAAAAACGCCGCCGGTGCGCGAGGCAACCGGCGGCGTTGATATGTCGCAATACGATCAACGCGGCAATTCACTGCTTCCCATCAGGTAGGCGTCGACCGAGCGCGCACACTGGCGGCCTTCGCGGATGGCCCACACGACCAGCGACTGGCCGCGGCGCATGTCGCCGGCGGTGAAGACCTTTTCCACATTGGTGCGGTAGTCGTCGGTGTTGGCGCGCACATTGCCGCGGCCATCGCGGTCCACGCCGAACGCGTCCAGCACGTTCTGCACCGGCGACACGAAGCCCATGGCCAGCAGCACCAGATCCGCCTTGATCTCGAACTCCGAGCCTTCGACTTCGCGCATCTTCATCTGGCCGGTGGCGTCGTCCTTGAACCATTCGACGCGCGCGCCGACCAGCTTCTCGACCTTGCCGTTGGCGCCCTTGAGCAGCTTGGTGGTGACCGACCAGTCGCGCTCGCAGCCTTCCTCGTGCGAGGACGACGTGCGCATCTTCAGCGGCCAGTACGGCCACGTCATGGTCTTGTTTTCGGACTCGGGCGGCTGCGGCATCAGTTCGAACTGCGTGACCGATGCGGCGCCGTGGCGGTTGCTGGTGCCG
>Ga0213828_1000811_pt1 | contig 28529 bp, 28 predicted proteins | sample MC6MC0897MG_FD_180664 | JGI IMG/M metagenome (GOLD analysis project Ga0213828, IMG submission 180664) | Enriched soil aggregate microbial communities from Iowa State University, Ames, United States - MC6-MC0897-MG | ecosystem: Environmental > Terrestrial > Soil > Unclassified | place: USA: Iowa... | reverse complement strand
GGAGTACGACATCAAATGCGACTATCGCCCAGGCGGCATCTTCGCAGCGATGAACAAGAAACAACTCAACGGTCTGGCTGAGCAGAAGCGCGGCTGGGAACGTTACGGCAACCGCAATCTGAAGATGCTCGACGCGGCTGAGATTCGTCGTGAAGTTGGCTCTGATGCTTACGTTGGCGGTCTGCTGGACATGCAGGGCGGCCACGTTCACCCGCTGAACCTAGCGCTCGGTGAAGCTGCGGCGATCACGCGTCTGGGCGGCAAAATCTACGAGCAATCGGCTGCCGTGGAAATCAAATATGGCGAGCCCAACGTCGTGCGCACCGCCAAAGGTCAGGTCCGCGCCAAGTACCTGCTGATCGCCGGCAACGCCTACCTGCCACAGGGTCTCGACAACCGCGTGACCGCGAAAAGCATGCCGTGCGGCTCGCAGATCGTCGTCACCGAACCGTTGACCGAGAAACAGGCACGCAGCCTGATCACCAACAACTACTGCGTCGAAGACTGCAACTACCTGCTGGATTACTACCGTCTGACTGCCGACAACCGTCTGCTGTACGGCGGCGGCGTGGTCTACGGCGCGCGTGAACCGGACGACATCGAACAACTGATCCGCCCGAAGATCCTCAAGACCTTCCCGCAGCTCAAAGACGTCAAGATCGACTACCGCTGGACCGGCAACTTCCTGCTGACCATGTCCCGCATGCCGCAATTCGGTCGTATCGAAAAGAACGCCTACTACATGCAAGGCTACAGCGGCCACGGCGTCACCTGCTCGCACCTGGCCGGCAAACTGATCTCGGAAATGATCCGTGGCGACGCCGAACGTTTCGATGCTTTCGCATCGCTGCCGCACATGCCAATGCTCGGCGGCCGCACCTTCTCCGCGCCACTCACCGCCCTCGGCGCCGTCTACTATTCGCTGCGCGACCGCTTCGGCCTCTAAGTTACCTCCCCGGCGGCGGCCCCCAAGACCCCGCCGGTTTTTTACCTGCCAGTACATGCAACATCAATCCGACTAAAACACCAAAGATCAAATTGTAGGAGTGAGCCTGCTCGCGATGAGGCCTGTAAAGGCGCCATCACTCCTACAGAACAACACCAATTCCTGTGGGAGCGAGCTTGCTCGCGAAGGCGGTCATCCAGGCAAATTGATGTTGGATGTGCTACCGAATCGCGAGCAGGCTCACTCCTACAGGTCCGTATTACCAAGGCTAGAAGGACTTTTACCCCACCGTCCATCGAACCTGCTGAGCAACACCGGCAAACGTGATTTAATAGCCGCCTTTCACGGTTCCGGGACACGGGAGCAACGTGATCCGCGCCCCTTGCGCGGCACCCGCCACCCACCCCCATTACCCGTGGGTCTGCGCGAGAACCGCCGAGCGGCGATCAGGCAAGGCAAAAACAGGCGAGGAAGCGGAGTGTAGGGCCCTACATGAGCATTCCGAGCCTGTTTTTAACGCAGCATGATCGTCGCGCAGGCAGTTTTCGCGCAGAGCCTAAGTACTTCTCACATAAGGCAGTCATGGATACGGGTTCTCGACTCAAACTAGTACGCGAAAGCTACAAACTCTCCCAGCGCGAGCTGGCCCGGCGTAGCGGCGTGACCAATGCCACCATCTCCCTGATCGAACAGAATCGCGTCAGCCCCTCCGTCAGCTCCCTGAAAAAGCTGCTCGAAGGCATACCGATGTCCCTGGCCGACTTCTTCACCTTCGACCAACCCCCGCGCGAGCATCAATACGTGTTCCGTGCCAATGAACAGCCTGATCTGGGCCGCCATGGTTTGCGCCTGCTGCTGATCGGCGCCTCGGTACCAAGCCGCCAGATGCGCTTGCTGCGCGAGCAATACGCACCGGGCGCGAGCTCCGGGGAAGAGCCGATCGTTCACGCCGAGGGCGAGGAGTGCGGACTTGTCACCCGTGGCACCGTGGAGTTGACCGTGGATGGGTCGGTGAGTGTGTTGAATGCGGGGGATGGGTATTACTTCCCGACGACGCTGCCGCATAAGTTCCGGAATATCGGGGCGGATGAGGCTGAGATAATTAGTGCGAATACGCCGGCTAACTTCTGATCACTGTTTAGATTAGGCGCACGTTGTAAATAAATCCGACACCTTTTATTGGGTGTCGGATTTTTTGTGCGTGGATGAAATGTTTGTAGGGGGTAGGGTTTTGATTTGTAGGAAAGTTCTGAATGGGTGCGTGATGAGGCGAGGTTAAGGATGTTATGGCTCTTCTGGCATGTTTACATTGCGTGGCGGTTGATCGGAAGCCGTTTTTGATTGTCCGTAGAGCTTTGATTTTTTTGGTGTTATAGCTATCTGAGGGAGCGGGCTGTGCAATTAAATGATCTTCGGTATTTATTTCGTGTTTATTGTCCAATCCTTGCTTCTTCATTTTTCTGGAGTGTAATGGTCTTAAATTGTATTGGTCAGTTTATAAAGCTGGAGGGGAACCTGGTCTGGGTAGTGTTTTTTGTTGTTTTTGTTTTATTTGCTTTGCATGGTTTTATTTTTTCCGTTCCATCGCTTCGCAATATATTCGATGGAAAAGTGGTTGAAGAAAAGCACTACAATTTACGATGGGTGTTAATCGAAATAGTCTTTTTATCTGGAATATTGACCATTGCTTTTGTCCCTTTTATGATGGGGTTTGATTTTTTTAATGGTGTTTCGTACTGGGTAGTAGCGTCTTTTCTGTTTATTTTTTTTCTTGGGTCGATTTGCTATTTAAGTTTTTTTCAGCGTTCACTTCGCTCTCGCCGTTGACGTGCTGGTTTTGTGACTCCTGTTCAAGGTCTGATTCTCTGATTGAGTTTAGCGTGAAGCTGTCGGTTAAAGCTTCGAAAGCTAAGGTTAGTGTTCCCATTCGCTTGTGGGCCCGTTCGTAGTTTATAGGGTCTCTATTGAAGAGTTGCACCGAATCTGGCTTTCGGACGAGATGTATCATGCCTCGAATAGATAGATAGAGATCCACGCTGTAATAGGTAAGATTACCGTGTTTGATGCCAAAAACGTTCTGATAACCGATCCTGACAGGACCCACAACACTTGGTTTGTCAGGGCCGTTGTAGATGTTTCCCACACCCTCATAAATGTTGTTGACGCCGTGTCCGATTAAGGCAATGCCCGTAATGCCAGCTTTACCTCGGGAGGCTCCAATCGCTAAAGCGCCAGCCTGAAGTTGCATGCTTCCCGCAGCGATAGTCACCCCATTCTGAAAATAAAACATGGACTTGGCAGAAAGCTCTGAATACTCCTCCCTCAGTTCCTGCAATCCTTGCTTCGCACTAATAACACCGTCATCCACCGCCCGAATAATCTCATTCGCATAAGCCGACACGATCTCGCCAAACTTGAGCTGGTTGAAACTGTCGTACAACTGCGTGGCGCCAATCTGGCAGCCGAAAGCGACCAGGTCCGATGCGGCGCGGGTAACGTCGTTAATGTCGCATGAGTCCTCATTCACCGTTATTTCCCCACGTGCTGTGGCCGCACGTTCCCGCTTGAATATGCGTCCAGCTGATCTCGCGATAAGTGAACGACACCAGTTCCTGTGGTTGTGCGTCATTGAGGTGAATGGCGTGGGGAACTTGAAGATTGATGTGGGCGACTTTGGCGCCGGTTATATGGATTTTGAAATATTTGTCTTGGGTGCCGGCGGGCGAGGTTCGGTAGAAAAATATTGTACATTCCAGCACTTCGCGTTCGTGAAGTGCGGCGGACAGGAGCGGGGAAGACTTGTCTATGTTCTTGGTGATCATGATTGGCAGGTGTTGGCCTCGGTCGGCGCCAACGCCACCGTCATTGCCGGTGGTCATGTTGTGTGAGTAGGCCAGCACCATGATTTCATCCAGATGGCCCAACTGGCATTTATTGCCGATTGAGCTAGTGTCGGAACATCCGGCGGAGATCAACCCTTGTCGGTTTCCGGTAATGCTCATGTAACTGTGATTGGCCATGGATGCACTGCTTTATTAGAAAATTAGTTTTGTCTGCAGAGTAACCGCCAACTAAGCCACGGCCGAGAGGCAGCATTTCAGAGTTCTTGAAATTCAGACACGTCTTACAGGAGCAGCGGAATTCAGGAAGTGAATGTTCTGAAGTGCCAAAAAAGTTACGGCCGAAGGTAGCAGCAGTGCTGGTTAATGGATAACGCGCACTAAAAAGCCCGGTCTTTTGCCCCGGGCTTTCTTTTGCGTATTGCCAGCGCGGATATCAAACGTTTACTTGGTCGTCCAATGCCCGCCGCCACTCTCACAATCAATCTTCGCCTGCCCCAGATTTTCCGCACCGTAGTAATACGTGGTGACCTGCGCGCCATCCGGAACATTCAACGCCTTGGCGTTTTTGTCCTTACTGGTGGAGTGCGGGTTGGCCAAGGACTCCTGAGTGAGGGTGGCGATGCAGGTGGCTTGATAGTGGTCATCGCACTGCTGGACCTTTTTCTTGACGGCGTTGACCATGTCTTTGCTTTCGTTGCTGCACGACCAGTCGATGGAGTTGACGGGCATGCCCTCGTATTCGTAACAGCTATGGCCGGACACGGTGGGCACGGAGGCGCTGGAGGAGCGGGTCTCGACGTCGCAACCTTCGGCCATGACGCAGGTGGGGATGACACAGAACGTGGCGAGCAGAAGCAGGAATCGAATGTTCATCGGGCTTTCCTCTTCGATGGCGCCGGTTCTGATCAATGATGGGGCGCTTATGGTTTCGAGATTGCGCAGGGGAAGGAGGTTCAATCAGGTTTTTGATTTGCGCTGTTCACACAGAGTGGGAAACAATCGGACACATCTAGCGTCCCAAGGATTGGAATATTGCCCATGATCGAGATCGGCGGCCGCAACAACGCCCCCACGCCACAGCACAACACCCACGACGTCTACTTCTTCAGCATCGACTTGACCCGAGCGGCGACGCCTTTTTGTTTCGAGCAATCGATTGGTGGCGGGCACGCCGAGCAGGGCGGTGCGCGGTGGTTGGCGCTGGACGAGCTGGAGGCCTGGCCCGGTGACTGGCGTGAGCATTTGAAGAAGTCTGACTGTGCCTGGGTCGCTGAGTTGATCGATGCACATCCTGGTGCGGATCAAGTGACATTGGTGTCGATGATTCTCCAGCGTCACTCCGCGCCCGCGAAGCCAGTCGGTCGCTTGAAGTCCATTGCCGCTTGGCTCAAACGCAATATCCACGTCGGCGGCCGGTATGGCGTTTAACCCGAGGAAACTTCTATGACTCAAACATTGGAACGCGCTATCGCCATCGCCGCAACCGCCCACGCCGGGCAGCTCGACAAGGGCGGTGCGCCGTACATTTTGCATCCGCTGAAGGTGATGTTGCGCATGACCTCGCTGGAAGAACGCATCGTCGCCGTGCTGCACGATGTGGTCGAGGATTGTGGGATCAGCTTCGATGATTTGCGCAAAGAAGGCTTCAGCGAAGACGTGCTGACGGCGATTGAGTCGGTGACCAAAGTGCCCGGCGAATCCTATGAAGACTTCGTCGATCGCGCCGCACAGAACCCGATCGGTCGGGTGGTCAAGTTGGCGGATCTGGAAGAGAACAGCGACCTGTCGCGGATTGCCTCGCCGAGTTGGGAGGATCTTGAGCGGATCGAGAAATATCGACGCGCGATTGGCCGGTTGCGCTCATAAAACTACGCAATCCCCTGTAGGAGCAGCCTTCGGCAGCTCCTACAGGGGATCGAGTTTAATTGCCAGGAAGGCATCTATGAAATCCATTCTCTGTTTGTTGATCGCCGCCGGGTTTGGCGCGGTGTTGCAGTCCCTCGGCGTGCCTCACGGTTTGCTGTTGGGCTCGATTCTTGTCACTGCATTGGTCGCCACTAAATCAGGTTTCGCCCCCGTGACGCCTTATGGCCTGGGCTACATACAGGTGGCGCTGGGCATCGCCACGGGGCTGATGTTCGAAGCGTGGGACAGCGCGACGGCATCGGCCATGTTGCCCAGCCTTGGCGTATTGCTGCTGTGTTTGATCGTGCAGATTACGTTGGCCGCGCTGTGGCTGACGCGCGGGGCAGGGTGGAATCGCACTGATGCATTGTTGGCGGTATACCCGGGCGCATTGGCAGCGGTTTTCGATTTGCTGGAGTCGGAAAAGGCCTCAAGCAAAGTCATCATCGTGCACCTGATGCGGCTGTTGCTGATCACCGTGTTGGTGAGCTTTTTGATTCCGGGACAGGCATCGGTGGCGGTGATTGAAAGCGCTCCGTTGACGACCGGGATGGCCCTGACCGTGTTTGCGGTGATCGGCTTGAGTGTCGTGCTTGGACGCTTGCTGCTGGTGATCGGCGTACCGGCGCCGTTTATGCTCACGGCGATCATCATCACGGCGGTTTTTGTCAAAGCAGGATGGCTGCACAGCTTCCACATGCCGGATTGGAGTTTGAATCTGGCTTCACTGATTCTGGGTGTACGAATCGGCTCGCGATTTCAGGGATTGGGCGTCAAGGAGTTGGGCCGGCATGGTCGCACGGCGCTGGTTTCGGTCGGGTTGATGATCGTGGTCGCGGCGGCGTTTGCCGAAGTGGCGGCGCGGTTGTTGGACAGTGATCCGCTGTCGCTGTGGCTGGCGTATATGCCGGGGGCGATCGAAACGATTGCAATCGTCGCGTTCGCGGGAGGGCTGAATGTGGTGTTTATTCTGACCCATCATTTGGCGCGGATGGTGCTGCTGCATTTTGCTCCGGCGTTGTTGGTGCAGGTGCGGCGGGTGCGGGAAACTTCCTGATTTGGATTGTGTGAGCTCAATCGATCCCCCTCACCCCAGCCCTCTCCCGGAGGGAGAGGGCGCCGACCGTGGTGTTTTGCGCGATGCATCGACCTGAACGACCTTATTGATTATGGATTCACTGCAAGGAATTTCACGTCGGCGTACTACTTGAATATCCCGCAATCAGTTCCCTCTCCCTCCGGGAGAGGGCTAGGGTGAGGGGGGCGCTTGATCCAACACCATGAACTACACTCCCTCATTACCCCGCACCACCGCCAACCCCAGGCCCCGCCGGAGGTAACCATGAATCGCCTAACGCCCATCGCGCTGATGATCGCTGCCCTTTACAACACTCAAGCCAGCGCCGAATCCATCGTCCCGCTCAAAGGTCAGACCTCCCAGCAAACCCAGATCGACATCAACGACTGCCACTCCATCGCCTCGACTTCAACGACTTCAACACCCCAGGCGGGTGGTCGTCTCAAGGGCGCCGCTGTCGGTGCCGCCGCCGGAGCCGCAGGTTCTGAAGTCCGCGGTCGTCAACACGACGAGGTTTACGACCGCGTCGACGATGATCGCAAGCAGGATTACCGACAGAACCGTGCGCAGCAAACCGCCGCGGCCGGTGCGGTAGTCGGTGGCTCTCGACAGCGGCAAGAGCGGCGCGCGCAGAGCAAAACCGATGCAGCGGCCAGTTCCAGTGCCTACACCGGGTGTTTGCAAGGACGCGGCTATCAGGTCACGCCTTGACGGCGGGTTCTGTGCCCATGGAGCAGGTGCATCATCAAAACGCCGTAAAGCGTTACCAGGATAAACAGGGCCATGCGCACGGCAAACGCTGTGTAGACGTCTTTGCCTGCCGCGCTGTCCTGCACCGATTGGCCGAGCAGGATGATCATTGTTATCAGGGTGTTGAGCCAGAACCCCGGGCTGAATTGTGTCGGGCTGAGGCGATAGAGTTTGCGCGCCAGCCATAGTCCGACCAGCAACATCCACAGGAAGAACATCCACACGTGCACGAAAAGGCTTAATCCGCACCACACCAGCACCGCCAAAACGCCGGCGAGCAGGGTCGAACCGACCAGTTCGCGCCCCGCGTGATGAGTGTTTGTCGTGGAGCTTTGTTGGCCGAGGCTGACGGCTTTGAGGATGATCGGCAGGTAGCTGGCCGGGTCGCTCAGGGCCAGCAAAAAGGTCGGCAGCACGATCAGCGTGGCGCGCAGGGCCACGCGCGGTACCTCGTCGGCGGGCATGGCGGGCGGCTTGGGTGGGACGGGGCTGTTTGCCGGTTCCGGGAATAATGCGTGGCTGACGCCAACCACCGCGACTGCCAGCAACAGGCCTTTGACCAACGCACCAATCACCGCTATCGCCAGATCGAATTCAGCGAACCCGGCGGCGGAGATCATGGTCATGCCGATCACCAGAAAGGTCACGATCAGCGGGTTGCCGCCGCGCAAACCAAAGCGGAACACCAGAAACAAACCGAGGCCGATCAACAACACGCCACTCACCGGGTAGTAACGCAGCAGCGGTATCAGCAGCAGGCCGATGCTGGTGGTGAGCGCCGCGACCAACGCTAGCACCAGCGCACCTTTGAGCGGCAATGGTCGGGGCAGGCTGGCCAGCAGCAGCACCGCCAACACCGGCGAAATAAACGCCAGCGGCAGCGCCAGCGCATAACTGGCGGCGGTGCACAGCGCCGTGCCGAACGCCAGGCGCAATGCCCGCTGCGCCGGGACGCTGCGCTCAATAGGCATACGACAGCCAGCTCATCAGGCCGACAAACAAACGGCCCAACGGATTGAGCGGATTGCCCTCGGTGGGAAAGGCCATGACTTCAGCCTGGCCGCCGGCACGGATCGCGCGACTGTCGATCAGGCGTTTCTTTGCCTCTGGCGTGAACTCGATGATCACCGGAAAACGCTGCGCCGGCCGTAACCAGTCGCGGCTGTTCTGAATGCTTGGCAGGGTGCCCGGCGCGGGTGTCTGGCCGACGCTGACGCCATAACCGACGCTGCGCACCCGCCCATCAAGTACTGCGCCGGGCAACGCGTCGAGGACGATGGCCACCGGCGTTCCGGGTTGCACACGGCCAAGGTTGTTTTCGGTGAGGTCGGCGCTGATCCATACGTCGTGGATGGCAATCAAGGTCATCACCGGGCTGCCAGCCGCAGTGAACTGGCCGACGTCGGTGCGCAGGTCAGTGATCAATCCGGCCGAACGCGCACCGATGCGGGTGTTGGCCAGGTCCAGTTCGGCCTTGGCCAGTGCCGAAGCGGCGCTGCGCAATTGCGCGTTGGTCTCGGTGTTGCCACCTTCCTGTTCCTGGGCGCGTTGCACCTCGGCACGGGCGGCGGCGACTTGGGCGACGGCTTGTTCGCGGTTGGCCCGAGACACTTCCAGCAAGCGCACGGAGACGGTGCCGGGATCCTGTTTGTACAGGCCCTCAAGGCGTTGATTGTCCTGCCGCGCCTTGAGTTCGTTGGCTTGCGCGGCACGCAACGAAGCCTGCGCCGAGGCGATGCCAGCGGTGCTGGCGCCGACTTGCCGACGGGTTGATTCCAGATCGGCTTTGGCGCGATCTACAGCGATTTGCAGCGGCTGCGGATCGAGTTCGAAGAGGATGTCACCCGCCTTGACGTCCTGATTATTGCGCACGTTGACGCGGATCACCCGACCGGCAACTTCGGCAGCGACCGGAATCACGAAAGCGCCGACCCGCGCCTGCTGGGTGTAGGGCGTGTAGCGGTCGGCGAGCAGATACCAGGCCAGGCTCAGTACGATCAGCAACAGCACCCAGCGGATGCCTTTTTTTGCCGGATCGGGCTGGGCAGGCGCGGGGGCCGGGGCGGGTGGCGCGGCTTCAGTCATGACGGGTTACCTGCGATGGGAGGGGATACGCCGGTTGGGCGGGCGGCGCGTTGAACAGGCCGCCCCAATCAGTGCGCTGTTGCATCTGTTGCCGGGTCGGCTCATCGACCTGCGGGGCATTGCTTTGCCAACCGCCACCAAGGGCTTTGTACAGCGCGATCAGGTTGCTCACGGCGTTGCTGCGGCTGACCAGATAGTTGTCCTGCAATTCCAGCAGTGCGCGTTGCGCGTCGAGTACCCGCTGAAAGTCCGAATAGCCTTCGCGGTATTGCGTGTTGGCGAGCACCAGCGAGCGCCGCGCCGCACCTTCGGCTTCACGCAGAATGCGTTCGCGCTCCAACGCTTTGCTCAGGCCGCTGGCGGCATCGTCAGCCTCGCGTGCGGCCTGGCGCACCTTGTCGCGGTAGGCCTCGATCAGTTGCTGCAAACGCGCGTCCTGGACCCGTACGTTGTTGCGGATGCGCCCGTAATCGAAGATGTTCCAGCGCAGGCTCGGGCCGCCGATCAGGTCGAAGCTGCGCGGAGTGGCGCCGAGGGTATCGCTCGACCAGACGATGCTGCCGAGTAAGGTCAGCGACGGATACAGATCGGTTTCGGCGACCCCCACCAGCGCCGATTGCGCGGCGACATTCAGTTCCGCCGCACGCACGTCCGGGCGGCGCAGCAGCAGGTTGGCCGGAACGTCCTGCAGTACGGCGCGATCCGTCAGCGGGATCAGCCCGGTTTGCTCGGCCAGCAATGCTGCGCCACCGGGCGGCTGGCCAACCAGCACCGCCAGAGCGTTGCGCGTACGCAACAGTTGATCCTCGAAGGCCGGAATGCTGCTCAGGGTGCCGAGGTATTGGGTCTTTGCCTGCTGCAGGTCGAGCTCGGCGCTCTGGCCGCTGCTGAAGAGTTTTTCGGTGATCTCGAAATTGCGTTTTTGCTGCACGGCGTTTTCCCGGGCAACGCGCAGTCGTGCCTCGGTGGTGCGCAGGGAGAAATAGGTGTCGGCGACTTGCGCGCGCAGGAGTACGAGGGCGTCCTCGTAGTTGGCCTGTGCGGCGAAATAGCTGGCGTCCGAGGATTCGATCGCGCGGCTGAAGCGGCCCCAGAAATCCAGTTCCCAACCGACATCGAACGCAGCGCTGTGCTGCCAGAAGTGCAGATCCTGTGGATTGCTGCCGCCCGACTGATGACGGTCGACATACAGGCTGTCGACCCCGACCTGTTGCAGTTGCGGGTAGCGACCGCTTTCGGCGATGCCCAGTTGGGCGCGGGCTTCGAGTACCCGCAGGCCGGCGATTTTCAGGCTGCTGTTATGCGCATCGGCGGCGGCGATCAGGCGGTCGAGTATCGGGTCGGCAAACACCTGCCACCACTGGCGCAGATCCGGTTGGGCAGCGCGTTCGCTGGCCTGCTCCAGTGCCGCGCTGTTCCACTGCTTGCTCCACGCTTCGCCCGGCGCCTGAAAGTCCGGTCCCAGGCGTACGCAGCTGCTGACACTCAAGGCGCCAAGCAACAACAGGTAACCGGGCCGCGTCAGCAGGGCTGTTGTTGAAGGCATTGCGTTATGTCCCTGACCCGCAAATATCAGTGGAGCATAGACGGCGAATTGCAAGTTGTTCAGGTGAATCTGCTGCTACGCTTTTCAGGCGTCTGCACCCCACCCAAACAGGTATAAAACCATGGAAACTGTCCAAGATCCGCTGACACCGACCCCCGCTGCCACCTGGCGCTTCAAGGTTGGCGTGGCGATCATTTGCCTGATGCTGGGCTCGTGGCTGATGGTGCCACTGGCCGCCGCCCTCGACGTGCCCGGTTCGAAAGTCGCGGCGCTGACCGGCGTGCTCTTTATCAGTAACAAGGTGCTGTTGCTGGTGGTCATCGCAGTGATGGGCAAGGCCGGGTTTGCCGAGCTCAAACGCACCATTGGCCGACATGTCTCAGGGATGCTTCCGACGCCCGTCGCCGAAGTCTCGCCGCTGCGGCATCGGGTGGGCGTAGTGATGTTTTGCCTGCCGTTGCTGTCGTCGTTTCTGGAACCGTATTTCGATAATTTCTGGCCGGGGTTGCGGCCCAATCTGTGGCAGATGCAGATGCTCGGGGATCTGATGTTCATCGGCAGCTTCTTTGTGCTGGGCGGCAATTTCTGGGACAAGGCCCATGCACTTTTTGTGCGTACGGCGAAGGTGGTGTCCGTTTGAACGTTGATTGCTAGAGCCATTGTGGCGGGGGGAATAAAACCCCTCACCACAAGGTAGGCGTGAGGTCAGCGGATGTGGGCGGCAAAGCCCACTAGATCCGGCGCAACGTGATCCTTGAGGGTCAACGCAGGAATGTCGTACTCCCCCGCGTTCTGCTGCCGAAATGCAATTGGCCGTGTACTCCATAACTCATCCAGACGCTGGCCCAACGCCTCGGTCGTCTCGGTGAACCGCGCTTCATCCATCCGGCTGACGCGATAGGTCAGGAAGGGCGGCAGCACGTCAAAACCAGGGTAGTAGAGAACGCCATGCTGGATCGGAAACAGCAGATCATCGATTGGCCCGTTGATCCCGCGCGGGGCGTAATGCGACTCCCAGCCACCGGTGGTGACCATCAACATCGCCCGTTTGCCTTTCATTTTGCCTTCGCCATAACGCTCACCCCAGCGGCTGTCAGAGTGCTCGCCGACGCCGTAGGCAAAGCCGTAGGCATACACGCGATCGACCCAGCCTTTGAGAATCGCCGGCATGGTGAACCACCAGAGTGGAAACTGCAGGATCAGTGCATCAGCCCACAGCAGTTTTTCCTGTTCGCCAGCGATGTCGGCGGATTGAGTGCCTTCGGCGTAGGCGACCTTCGAGTCGAGGGAGGCGTGAAACGGCTTCGTCGCATCGCGTTGCGGGGCATCATCGGCGTCAAGGGTGGCTTTCCAGTTCATCGCGTAGAGGTCGGAGACCTGCACGGTGTGGCCGGCGGCTTGCAGGCGCTGGACGGTGAAGTCGCGCAGCGCGCCGTTGAGGGAAGTCGGTTCCGGGTGTGCGTAGACGAGTAAGACGTTCATGTTGAAACTCCGTTGGCTGAGTGACAGCAGGATCGGCGTTCAACCGGTATATTGGAAATGAATGTCTGATATGTCTGGTATAGCCATGAATAATTTAAGACGGCTGGATATCAATCTGCTGTTGACCCTCGATGTGTTGCTGTCGGAGCACAATGTCACCCGCGCGGCCCAACGGTTGAATCTGTCGCAGCCTTCGGTGAGTGTGCATTTGGCCAAGCTGCGCGACATCTTCGGCGATCCGCTGCTGTTGCCCGGACCGCGCGGCATGCGCCCGACGGCGCGCGCCGATGAGTTGCGTGAACCGTTGCGCGAGGCACTGGAGGCGTTGGAGCGGGCGGTGGCGCCGGCCAGTGCGTTCGACCCGGCGCAGGCCACGCACACCTGGAAAATCGCCGCGACGGATTACGGCGAGTCGACGGTGGTGCTGCCGGCCCTGCGCGGTTTGCGCGAAGAGGCGCCGGGCACGCGGCTGGCGGTGATCGATCTGACCCCGGCGCATTTGGTCAAACAGGCTGAGCAGGGCGTGTTCGATCTGGCGCTGCATATTAGCGAAGACGCGCCGCCGGAGTTGCACCGACGACCGTTGTTTACCGAGCGTTATGTACTGGCAGGTCGAATCGGCCATCCGGGGCTGAAGTCTGCACCCACGCGCAAACAGTTCTGCGCGCTGGAACACGTGATGGTGTCGCGCGAGGGTGGGGGCTTTTTCGGGGTGACCGACCGGGCATTGGCCGATGTCGGGCTGATGCGCAAAGTGGTGCTGTCGGTGCCGCACTTTCTGATGGCGATGTCGGTGTTGGCCAGCACCGATCTGGTGGCGATGCTGCCGTCACGACTGGTGTGTGGCAACCCGGCATTGCAAGTGGTCGACGCACCGCTGGAGGTGCCCGGTTACGAAATGGCGATGTTCTGGGGCGAACGCTCGCACCGCGATCCGGCGCACAAATGGCTGCGTGAGCATTTGCTGGCGTCGGTCTGAGACGTTGTCAGGCGTGGCCCAAGGCAATCGCAAACGACACGACGATCATGCACGCAAATGCAAAATTGAGATTCATGGGGTGTTCATCCTGAGCCTTTTAGAGTGGGGTCATTCTGAACAGGTTGAAAGCAAAGAAAAAATTCGCCTTATTGATTCCAAAGATCGAAACAATCGATACCTGCCGATTTGTTTTTGCCCGAGGCTTTGGTTAGTCTCGCGAAACCTGCAACTACAAGCACAAACAGGCATAACCATGCACGATCATTCAGCGGCTGAACTGCCATCCCTGCGCCGGCAGAAAATCCTTTTACTGCTCGAACGCGACGGCAAAGTCATGGCGTCCGAGTTGAGCCAACACTTCGCGGTGTCCGAGGACACGATCCGCCGTGACCTTTCCGAACTGGACAATGCCGGGCTGGTGCAGCGCGTGCACGGCGGGGCGTTGCCGCGTCCGAAGGATTCCGGAAAGGATTACTTCACGCGGCTGGACGAGACGGATGAGATCAAGATCCGTTTGGCGCAAAGAGCGGCGCAGGAGATTGAGGACGGGCAGATTGTGCTGTTCGATTCCGGCTCGACCACGCTACAAGTGGCGCGCTCGTTGCGTGCAGATATCAGCATCACGGCGGTGACTGCTTCGCCGATGACGGCGATTGCCTTGTCCGAATTCAAGGCAGTGAAAGTGATTCTCGCTGGCGGCCAGCTGAATCCACGGACGATGGCGGCGGGTGGGCATGAGGCGCTGCGTTTGCTCGCAGGGATCAGGGCGGATCTGGCGATTACCGGGGTCTGTGCGATTCATCCGGAGGTGGGGATCACCTCGCTGCATTTCGATGAAGTGCCGGTGAAGCAGGCGATGCTTGATGGCGCGGCGCGGGTGATTGCGGTGACTTCGGCGGACAAGTTGGGAGCGGTGGAGCCGTTTGTGGTGGCGCCGTGTACGCGCCTGCATACGCTGATTACCGAGCGGCATGTAGCGTCGGGGAGTGTCGAGGATTATCGGCGGTTGGGGATTGTGGTGGAGCAACTCCCGGATTGAGGTTTTGTGGTGGGGTTGATGGCCTCATCGCGAGCAGGCTCACTCCTACAGGGGATCGCATTCCATAATGTAGGAGTGAGCCTGCTCGCGATAGGGACAGTGAAATCACCGCAACTTTTCAAGCATCTGGTAATACCACATCCCCGCCGCCAACAACGGATTGCCCAACAAATCCCCCATCGGCACGCGAATGTGCTGGCACTGGGCAAACGTATCGAACTGCTCCAGTTGCCCGGTGATCGCCCGACTCATGATTTCGCCCATGATGTGCGTCGTCGCGATGCCGTGCCCCGAGTAGCCCTGGCAGTACCAGACGTTGTCCGAGAGCTTGCCCAGTTGCGGGATGCGGTTGATGACGATGCCCATCGCGCAGCTCCATTGGTAATCAATCTGCACGCCTTTGAGCGCCGGGAAGGTCTGCTCGATGCACGGGCGCAGTTCGGCGGCGATGTCCCGTGAATCCTTGCCGCTGTAGTTGGCACCGCCGCCGAACAACAGGCGGCCGTCGGCGGTGAGGCGGTAGTAGTCGAGGACGAAACGGCAGTCATACACCGCAAGGTCTTCGGGGTTGATCTGTTTTGCCAGATCGCCCAGCGGCGCGGTGGTGACGATCCCGCCCATGGCCGGGAAAATCTTGCCCTTGAGCTGCCCCGGTTCGAGTTTGTGATAGACGTCGCCGGCGAGCATTACTTGATTAGCGTCGATCTGCCCGTGAGCCGTGCGCACACCGGGCGTAGCGCCGTGAATGATCTCCAGTACTTCGCTGTTCTCGAAGATCAACGCACCGAGACTTTCCGCCGCCCGCGCTTCACCGATGCACAGGTTGAGCGGATGCAGATGCATGTTGCGGGTGTTCTTGATTGCGCCGTGGTAGAGGTCGCTCTGCAGCAGATCACGCACCTGACTGCGGTCGAGCATGCTGACTTCATCACCTAATCCGCGCCGTACGGCTTCTTCGTAATCCTTGCGCAAGTCGCTCATGTGGCTGGGCTTGTACGCCGCGTGCAAGTGACCGTGTTTGAGGTCGCACTGAATGCCGTATTTCTCGACGCGTTGCTGGATGATTTCGTGCCCGCGCCAGCGCAGGTGCCAGATGAAATCATCGACGTCGTCGCCGAGTTTCGCGCGCATCTGTTTGCGCATCGCGCCGTCGCCGGAGAGGCTGCCGGTGACTTGTCCGCCATTGCGCCCGGTGGCGCCCCAGCCGATCTTGTGGCTCTCGACGATAGCGACTTTAAGGCCTTTTTCGGCAAGTTCGACAGCGGTGGCAACGCCGGTGAAACCGCCGCCGATAATCACCACGTCGACCTTGTGCCGGCCTTGCAGGGTCGGGTAGTTGGTGTCCTGGTTTAGGGTGGCGGTGTAGTAGGAATTGCAGCGTTCGGTCATGTCAGTGTCCACACAAATTCTTAGGTTGTACGCGGTCCCTGTAGGAGTGAGCCTGCTCGCGATAGCGGTGTGTCATTCACAGATGGTTTGACTGACATGGCCTTATCGCGAGCAGGCTCACTCCTACAGGGGGTAGTGGTGAGTCTTCAGGCTTCGGTGAGATACCACCGCCAATCCTGCTCACCCACCTCCGCCATGAACTGCCGGTACTCGGCACGCTTCACCGCCAGATACACCCCGAGAAACTCCTGCCCTAAGGCGTCCCGCGCCCACATCGAATTCTCCAGTGCCTGCAGCGAGGTCAACCAATCGGTCGGCAGCAATTCCTTCGCCTGCGCATAACCATTGCCCTCAACCGGCGCACCGGGATCAAGGTCTTCACGAATGCCACGATGAATCCCGGCAAGGATCGCCGCAGCGGCCAGATACGGGTTGGCATCGGCGCCGCAGATGCGGTGTTCGATGTGCCGGGTGTTGGCCGGGCCGCCCGGGACGCGCAGGCTGACGGTGCGGTTGTCGACGCCCCAGGTCGGCGCCAGCGGCGCGTAGCTGTTGGCCTGAAAGCGCCGGTACGAGTTGGCGTTCGGGCAGAACAGCAGCAACGAATCGAGTAGCGAGGCGAGCATGCCGCCAATCGCCGTGCGCAGCAGCGGCGTGCCGGCCGGGCTTTCGGAGGCGAATAGATTGTGTCCCGTATCATCGGCCAGACTCACGTGCATGTGCATGCCGGTGCCGGCCAGATCATCGAACGGCTTGGCCATGAAGGTCGCCTGCATGCCGTGCTTGTGGGCGATGGCTTTGACCAGCCGTTTGTAGCGCACGGCCTGGTCCATCGCCTCCAGCGCATCGCCGTGTTCAAGGGTGATTTCCACCTGACCCGGCGCGTATTCGGAAATCGCTGTGCGCGCCGGAATGCCGTGCAGTTTGCAGGCGCCGTAGAGGTCGGCGAGGAACGGTTCGATCTGTTCCAGTTCACGCAAACCGTAAACCTGAGTGTGTCGCGGTCGACCACCGTCAGCGTCCAGCGCCGGTTGTGGGCGGCCGTTGTGATCGCGTTTGGCGTCGAGCAGATAGAACTCCAGTTCGCAGGCCATCACTGGGTGATAACCCTCGGCTTTGAGGCCGTCGATGACCTTGATCAGCAAGTGCCGGGGGTCGGCGATGCTCGCTGGCATGCCCTCGGTCGGGTGCATGCTGACCTGCACGGCGGCGGTCGGAATCTGCCGCCATGGCAGGCGCACCAGGCTGCCTTCCAGCGGGTAGGCGCGGCAGTCGATATCGCCGACGTCCCAGACCAGACCGGAGTTTTCGACGTCTTCACCCTGTACGGTCAGACCGAGAATAGTGCTCGGTAGCGGCCGGCCGCTTTCGTATACAGCGAGCAGTTCTTCGCGGTGCAACAGCTTGCCGCGTGGCACGCCGTTGGCGTCGAGGATGAACAGTTCGATCATGTCGATATCGGGGTTCTGTTCAAGGAACAGGCGTGCGTCTTCGATGGCTGCGAATTTCATAATCAATCACTCACGATGGCGCCGCACAGGCGCGCAGATTCGGGCCGGACACGACGCAGCAATAGGCGTGGCTGTCCTGGCAGGAATATCAAGAAGCAGGGGGCTGTCGCGGTTCTTTAACGGACGCGATCAGACAGACCGGGCGATATCCGGCGGGCGTGCGGAGTGACGCAGCTTGGAACGGCGCAGGGCCATGGGGAGATTGACGATACGATTCATACGCCGCCCCTGTGGGAGAGGGCGCGCAGGGTAGAGACGTTCAACGATTTTCGTTGTTGTGGTGACGTACTCATAACGCGTGTTTCCGTTGGCGGAAAACGTCGGTGGCGGGCTGACCCGCCGACCGGTGTGCCCGGATAGTAAGGGGGAATTCGCGGGCGTGTAAACGGGAGATTCGCAGGCCAGGGTTCAGCGCATCAGGTGAAAGCCCAGCCCGGCGAGGGCGCAAACGATCAACACACTGATCACGCCGCGCTTGAAAACGAACAGCGCCAGCGCCGCCGCAACCGCCAACATCAGCGAAAACAGATCCAGCGCCCCGGCAAAACCGTTTGGCCACAACACGTGATAGGCGAAAAAACACGCCAGATTCACAATCACCCCGACCACGGCAGCGGTGATTGCCGTCAGCGGTGCGGTGAACTTCAGTTCGTTGTGCGTCGATTCCACCAATGGCCCGCCGGCGAGGATGAACAGAAACGAGGGCAGGAAGGTGAACCAGGTCACCAGGGTTGCTGCCAGTGCGCCGGCAGCAAAGGCATGTTCGGGGCCGAACGCCGGTTGCACGTAGGCACCGACGAAACCGACAAACGCCACCACCATGATCAGCGGGCCCGGGGTGGTTTCGCCGAGGGCGAGGCCGTCGATCATCTGCGTCGGCGTCAACCAGCCGTAATGCCCGACGGCGCCCTGATAGACGTAAGGCAGCACCGCGTAGGCGCCGCCAAAGGTGAGCAGGGCGGCTTTGGTGAAGAACCAGGCCATTTGCGTGAACGTGCCGTCCCAGCCGAACAATGCTGTCAACAACGCCATCGGTAAGCACCAGAGCACTGCGCCGATCAACCCCAGGCGCAGCAGCTTCGGCAGGCTGAAACGGGCGTGTTCCGGCGCCGGCGTATCGTCGTCGATCAACGCCGGGCCGAAGGATTTCTCGCTGTTGCGCGCCCCCGTGTTGCTAAACCGCTGCGGTGCGAATCGTCCACCCAGGTAGCCGATCAGCGCGGCCCCGAGGACAATCAAAGGGAAGGGCACGTTGAAGGCGAAAATCGCCACGAACGACGCCCCGGCAATCGTCCACAGCCAGGCATTCTTCAATGCACGCGAGCCGATGCGATGCGCGGCGTGCAGCACAATCGCGGTGATCGCCGGTTTGATCCCGTAAAACACCCCGGCCACCGCAGGTACATCACCGAAAGCGACGTACAGCCACGACAAGCCAATCAGAATGAACAACGACGGCAGCACAAACAGCGCACCGGCGATGACACCGCCCCAAGTGCGATGCAGTAGCCAACCGATGTAAGTCGCCAGTTGCTGAGCCTCGGGGCCGGGCAGCAACATGCAGTAGTTGAGTGCGTGCAGGAAACGTTTTTCGGAGATCCAGCGCCGACGCTCGACCAGTTCTTGATGCATGATCGCGATCTGCCCGGCCGGCCCGCCGAAACCGATGCAGCCGAGTTTCAGCCAAAAACGCCAGGCCTGGCGCAGGGTGACGGGATCGGGGCGGGGCAGGTTGTTCGGCGCTGTGCTCAAGCGAGACTCCGGAGTTGGGTCCTGGCGGAGCGGCTATCTAATCAGACTTTCAACCCTCACCCCAGCCCTCTCCCAGAGGGAGAGGGAGCCGACCGCGGTGTCTGGCGTTATCCATCGACCTGAAAGATCGAGTCGATTATGGATTTGATGGTCACCCGAAGGGGCCGACCGAGGTGTCTGCCGTTCTCCATGACCGGAAAGATCCCATCGATTGTGGATTCACCACAACTCCTTCACGTCGGCGTACTTCTGCAATATCCCCCAATCAGTCCCCTCTCCCTTTGGGAGAGGGTTAGGGTGAGGGGCTTTTGCTCTTCAGGCATGCGCCAGGCTCCAGCGCAACGCCGCATCCCGATCGCTCTCACGGCCCTCGACCCAATGCGAACCTTGCGGCGTAGTCTCGCGCTTCCAGAACGGCGCACGGGTCTTGAGCACGTCCATGATGAACGCGCACGCCTCGAACGCCATGTGCCGATGCTTGCTGCTAACCCCGACAAACACAATCGGCTCACTCACCGACAACGCACCGACCCGATGCACAATCTCCACCCCCAACAGCGGCCAGCGCTCGCGGGCTTCTTCGGCGATCTGTTCGAGGGCTTTTTCGGTCATGCCTGGATAGTGCTCCAGAAACAGTTCATTCACGCTCTGACCAACATTCAGATCACGCACATAACCAACGAAATTCACCACCGCGCCCACCCGTGGATTGCGCGCGTGCAGATCAGCCGTCAACTGGCCGACGTCGAAGTTTTTGTGCTGGACACGAATAGCCATCGATCAACCCCCGGTTACTGGCGGGAAAAACGCGATTTCATCGAAATCCTCAATCACCTGACTCGGCTGACACAATTCCTGATTCACCGCGCACATCAGGTTGCCGGCACCGAGCACTTCACGCCACAGATCGCCGCGCTGCATGAGCATTTGCCGCACATCTTCAACGCTGCCCAAAGCCTCAGTCAGCGGGATCTTTTCACCACCCAGATTCAACCGATCACGGTAGCTGGCGAAGTAGTTGATCAGGATCATTGCGCGTCCTCCCATTGAAAGTGACCGGAACGGCCGCCCTGTTTGTTGAGCAGGCGGATATCGCCAATGACCATCGCCCGATCCAACGCTTTGCACATATCGTAAATAGTCAGCGCAGCAACGCTGGCGGCGGTTAACGCTTCGAGTTCGACACCGGTCTGGCCGGTGAGGCGGCAGGTGCTGGTGATCTGCACGCGGTCCGGTTCGCAGGCCTTGAGTTCGACGTGAATCGAGCTGAGCAGCAATGCGTGGCACAGCGGAATCAGCTCGTGGGTACGTTTGGCGGCCTGGATGCCGGCGATCCGCGCCACCGCGAAGACATCACCTTTCGGGTGACCGTTGGCCTGGATCATTTGCAGTGTTTCCGGGCGCATCTGCACCCAGGCTTGCGCGCTGGCTTCGCGGCGGGTCGCAGCTTTGTCGCTGACGTCGACCATGTTGGCGCGGCCCTGATCGTCAAGGTGGGTGAGGGTGTGGCTCATGCGGAAAACTCCTGGAGCGGGCTGTAAATTCGTGGGGCGTTGCGATGTGGCACGTGGATCAGATTGAGTCGATGCTTGAGCGCCCAACGCACGGTCAACGCGGTAGGCGCGGACAGACTGACGAGGGTGCCGAGGCGTGCGCGCACGGCTTTGTGAATCAGTTCGAGGCTGCAACGGCTGGTGACCACGACGAAGCCTTCAGCAGCATCGATGGCGTCGATCTGCATCGCGCCGATCAGCTTGTCGAGGGCGTTGTGGCGGCCGATGTCTTCGCGGCACAGCAGCGCTTCACCGTCGACGTCGAAATACAGCGCGGCGTGCAGAGCACCGCTGCTGCGCGCCAGTTGTTGAGCGGCTTCGATGCGTTGGCGGATGCCGTCGAAATGCTCGGCCGGCGGTAGCGGTGAAGGTTGCAGGATCTGCAGTTGCGGCAGCGCCTGCTCCAGTGCTTCAACGCCACAGATGCCGCAACCGCTGGTGCCCGTCATTTGCCGACGATGATCCTTCAAGGCCCAGAACGCGCGGCTGGAAATCTGCACATCGGCCTGACAGGCCTGATCGAAATGCGTCAGGCGGATATCGTAGATCTCGTCGACGCTGTCGATGATCGCGTTGCTCAGGCTGAAGCCACGGATGAAGTCTTCGAGGTTACCGGGCGAGACCATCATCACCGCTTGGCTCAGGCCGTTGTAGGTGATGGCGAGGGCGATTTCCGAGGCCAGCGCGGCGTGGGAGATGGCGGCGGCGGGCAGGTATTCGCGAAACGCCACTTGCGCCGGTTGCGGGGCGGGGGCGTTGGGTTCGGTGGTGGATTCTGTGAGGGTTTCGACCTGGCAGAGCATCTTGAAAGTCCCGAGGCGCTGAAGAGTGTTCAGGCTACGGGGGCGTTAAAAATGCGTCCAATCGCTTGTTCCGATGTGGTGATTGCTTTGGTCGATCAATCAGGATTTGTATCGACTGTTCGGGCCTCTTCGCGAGCAAGCTCGCTCCCACAGGGGAATGCATTTCAATTGTGGGAGCGAGCTTGCTCGCGAAGGCGGTCTGACATCCAACATCAATTATTCAGCGGGAACTTCTACCCCAAACAACTTCCGCGCCTCGGCAAAACACTTCTCGGCAATCGCCGAGCGCGGCTCGGTCTTGCGCATCACCAGGCCCAGCGGTGCGAGCACACTGGCATCGGGCAATTGCATGAACGACAGGTGCTCGATCGGCTCTTCCAGGCCACTGTCCAGCGGCATGATCGCGCAGCAGAAGCCTTGGTGAATCGCCTGCAACAGCTGATAGGTCGAATCGCTTTCCATGATCGGCTGCGGGCTGAGGCCACGGCTGCGGAAGCTCAAATCGATGGATTTACGGTAATGCATGCCGGCGGTGATCATCCCCAGCGGTAGCTCGGCGGCGTCTTCCCAGCTCATTTGCGAGCCTTCGAACTGGAAGTGGCGGTTGTCGTAGAGCAAGCCGACACGGGTCTCGCCGATTTCGAAAAACTCGAAATAGTTCGGGTTGACGTGGTCCAGGTAACACACGCCCAGATCAAGCTGATTGTTGCCCAGCCCGGCAATGATCTCGTCGGAACTGAGCGACGACAGGCTGAATTTCAGTTCCGGGTAAGTGCCGGACAGACCCTGAATGTAATTGACCGGGTTGAAGCTGCTCAGTGGCACCAGACCCAGACGCAGACTACCCACCAGTTGCCCGCGACAGGCCGCCGCTTCGGCGAACAATCCGTCATGCGCTGCGAGCAAGGTGCGCGCCCAGGCCAGCACACGCTCGCCGGCCTGGGTGAAACCTTCAAAGCGCTGGCCACGGTTGACCAGCACCAGATCCAGCTCGTCTTCGAGATTGCGCAGGCGCATCGACAACGTCGGTTGGGTGATGTGGCAGCGTGCGGCGGCCTGGCCGAAGTGGCGGGTTTCGTCCAGCGCGATCAGGAACTTGAGTTGTTTGATGTCCACGATGGCACCTGCTCGATGAGGATTTTTTGATTGAGTATTGACGCAGATGCGCGAGGCGCACGAAAAGCGCAGGGTGCGACGATCTCACTTGAACAGTTGTTCGTCCAATCGGAAGTATTTAATGCACTATCGATTAGCTCTATCAGGCCCGGTTTTGCTGGGCCTGAACAACGTGAAAGGTACCGATAGAGCCGGTCGATAATGTGGTTGGCGAGAGTGATTAGACAGTCCTCATAAGTGGCACTTAGGCTGCTCGGCAATGTTGATTGACTGCTGCCGGAGAACTGCCATGAGCGCCAAAGCCGATGCCCTGTTTGTCCCCCTGAATATTGCTGTGCTGACGGTCAGCGATACGCGCGATTACGCCAGCGATACGTCGGGCCAATTGCTGGTCAGTCGTTTGCTAGAGGCCGGGCACACGTTGAGCGAGCGCAACTTGCTCAAGGACGATCTGTACAAGATCCGCGCTCAGGTAGCGAACTGGATTGCCGACGACACCGTTCAAGTGGTGCTGATCACTGGCGGTACCGGGTTTACCGGTCGTGACAGTACGCCGGAAGCGGTGGCCTGTTTGTTCGATAAACAGATCGACGGTTTCGGTGAGCTGTTCCGGGCGATTTCGATTCTGGACATCGGTACGTCCACCGTGCAAAGCCGCGCGCTGGCCGGGCTGTCGAATGGCACGCTGGTGTGCTGCTTGCCGGGTTCGACCGGTGCGTGCCGCACGGCGTGGGAAGGCATTCTTGCCGAGCAACTGGACAACCGTCATCGCCCGTGCAATTTCGTCCCGCACCTGAAAGCCGTGCAAGCCTGCGGGCCTCGCGGATGAGCAAGGCACCATTGATGCCGGTCGAGGACGCCCTCGACCAATTGCTCGGCATGGCCAATGAGCAACGTCTGGCCGACAGCGAACTGCTGGCGCTCGACGATGCGCGTGGGCGGGTGTTGGCCAGTGATCTGGTGGCGACACTCGACTTGCCGCCGTGGCCGAACAGCGCCATGGACGGTTACGCGCTCAATCTCGCCGATCTGCACCGACAGCCGTTGAAGGTCTCGCAAAAGGTTTACGCCGGGCAGGCACCGGACACGTTGCTGCCCGGCACCTGCGCACGGATCTTTACCGGCGCACCGCTGCCGCCCGGCGCCACCTGCGTCGAGATGCAGGAGAACGTCGAAGTGCTGGAGGACGGTCGCGTGCGCTTCTTGCAGCCGCTGAAGGCGGGGCAGAACATCCGCGCGCAAGGTCAGGAAAATCGCGTCGGCGATATCCTGCTGCGGGCCGGCAAACGCCTTGGGCCGTTCGAACTGGCGGTCGCCGCCGGGCAAGGGCTGGCGCAACTGCACGTGGTGCGTCGCCCGCGTGTGGCGCTGCTGTCGACCGGTGATGAACTGGTCGAACCGGGTCAGCCGTTGCGCCTCGGCAGCATCTACAACAGCAACCGCGTATTGCTCGGCCACTGGTTGCGGGAGCTGGGCTGCGAAGTGATCGACGCCGGGATCCTCCCGGATCGCCCGGCGCAGACGCGGCTCAAACTTGAGCAACTGCAAGTGAGCGCTGATCTGATTCTGACTACGGGTGGCGTGTCTGCCGGTGATGCCGATTGCCTCGGACAGGTACTACGCGACAACGGCAAACCGCTGTTGTGGAAACTGGCGATCAAGCCTGGCAAACCGCTGACGGTCGGGCATTTCGGCACGGTGCCGGTGATAGGTTTGCCGGGTAATCCGACCTCGGCGCTGGTGACGTTCGGGTTGCTGGCGCGACCGTATCTGCTGCGCATACAAGGTGTCGAAGACGTCATGCCGCTGAGTTTTACGGTCAATGCAGGTTTCGACTGGCACAAGGCTGGCGGCCGCCGTGAATACCTGCGGGTGAGGCTGGAGACAGGGCGTGCGGTGCTCTATCCCAATCAAAGCTCCGGCGTCCTGCTCGGCGCGACTTGGGCCGATGGCCTGGTGGAAATCCCCGAGAACAGCACGCACAACCTCGGCGACCCGCTGCGCTTCATCCCCTTCAACGAACTCTTCTGACCTTACCACCAATCAAAACTGTGGGAGCTGGCTTGCCAGCGATGGTGGCATGTCAGTCACATTGACGTTGGCTGACACAGCCTCATCGCTGGCAAGCCAGCTCCCACAATGATTTGTGGTGATGCTTGATGTTGAGGATGTACACAGAGCGTGTGGGAGCTGGCTTGCCAGCGATGGCGGCATGTCAGTCACATTGACGTTGGCTGACACAGCCTCATCGCTGGCAAGCCAGCTCCCACAATGATTTGTGGTGATGCTTGATGTTGAGGATGTACACAGAAAGTGTGGGAGCTGGCTTGCCAGCGATGGCGGCATGTCAGTCAACATTGATTTTGGCTGACAGGGCCCCTTTGCGAGCAGGCTCGCTCCCACAGGGTTTTGGGGGGGCTGGAGAGCTACGGATCAGCTCAGCACATAGTCCACCGGCTTCAGCGCCGGCGGTACTTCGGCGCCAAGCTCCGCGAGGATATCGCGCTCGATGGTGCGCACCAGTGCATCGGTGGGCAAGTCGTTTTCGTCGCGGCCGAACGGGTCTTCCAGCTCATCGGCAATCGCATCCAGACCAAAAAATGTGTAGCTGACAATCGCGGTAAACAGCGGTGTCAGCCAGCCCAGTGGTTCCGCCATGGCAAACGGCAACAGGATGCAGAACAGATAAATCGTCCGGTGCAACAGCAGTGTGTAAGGAAACGGCAGCGGCGTGGTCTTGATCCGCTCGCACACCGCTTGCGCCTGGGTCAGGCTGGTCAGGTGATTGGCCAGCAACATGTAGCGCCACTCAGTCAGCTCACCGTTCTGGTGCAGATCGGAACACTGCTGGCCTACCGTCTGCAAAATGCGCCCGCTGTAATCCGGTGTCTGCGGATCGGGTTTCGGCATGATCCATTGGCTACTGGCGTCCGCTTCGCTTTCTTTGCGCAACCGCGCGTTCAACGCATGAGCAAAACCACAAAGATTGAGCAGCAACGGTTTACGCTCGGCGGACTCACGAATCACATGGGTTTCGCGAATCACCGAGCGAATATGCACGATCACTTCGCCCCAAGCCTTGCGCGCTTCATACCAACGGTCATAGCAAGCGTTGTTGCGAAAATTCATGAAGATCGACAGCGACAAACCCAACAACGTAAACGGCGTGGCGTTGACCTTGGTGAAGTTGCTTGGATGGAGGATTTCCACCAGCACGATGGCCGAAGCCAACAGGGTGACCATCAACGTGCGCAGGGCAATGCGTTTGGCGATCGAGCCCTTTAGGGTGAAGAGAATGGCGAACTGGTTGACCTTGGGTCTGATGATCATGCTGTGCGGTTCCGATAACCCTTGGAAGGGGCGGTCTAGCCGCCCGTCATGTTCATGAAGCGCACGACCTGAACATCGTCGTTCACTTCGAAATTATGTCGATACGGCTTGAGCTTCATCGCCTCGACGATGGCCTTTTCAAGCCGCTGCGGTTGGCCCAGATGCGCACGCAGCACCGCTTTCAGATCCACCGAATGCTCGTTACCCAGACACAGTAGCAGGCGCCCTTCGACGGTGAGGCGTACGCGGTTGCAGGTGCCGCAAAAGTTGTGGCTGTGCGGTGAGATAAAACCCAGACGAATGTCCGGTGCCTCGGCCAGCCGCCAGTAGCGTGACGGGCCTTGGGTCGACTCGGCAGAGTCGATCAGGGTATAGCGCTCGGCGATTTTTTCGCGCACCTGGGCGCTGGAGAAAAATGACTCGGCACGGCTGTGTTCGCTGATGATCCCCAGCGGCATTTCCTCGATGAAAGAGACGTCGAGCTGACGGTCAATGGCGAAACTGACCAGATCGTTGATCTCCTGATCGTTACGGCCCTGCATCACCACGACGTTGAGTTTAGTGCGGGTAAAACCGGCCTTGCGCGCGGCATCGATGCCGTTGATCACCTGCGCCAGATCGCCGGTGCGGGTCATCTGTTTGAAGCGCTGCGGATCAAGGCTGTCGAGGCTGATATTCAGGCGTTTGACCCCGGCGTCGAACAGCGGCGCAGCGAGTTTGCCCAGTTGCGAGCCGTTGGTGGTCATGCACAGTTCGCGCAGACCGGGCAGGGCGGCGATCTGCTCGCACAGCTTGACCACGCCCGGACGGATCAGCGGCTCGCCACCGGTAAGGCGAATCTTGCGCGTGCCGAGCGCCACAAAGCTCTGTGCCAGTTGATAGATCTCTTCCAGCGTGAGGATTTTTTGCCGTGGCAGAAACTGCATGTCTTCGGCCATGCAATAGACGCAGCGGAAGTCGCAGCGGTCGGTCACCGACATGCGCAGATAGTCGACGCGGCGGTTGTAACCATCGATCAAGACACGCTCTGACATGACAGCCTCGCAGGAATGAAAACCACTGTAGAAGGAGTTTGGTCAGCGCAGGTTATGGCTAACTTTAAGTGCCGTCCAATCACTGTTAATGAACAGCTGATTGATGCCGTCGATGATGAATTATTTTGCGCCAAAAGTTGCTTCGTTAGTTTCGCAAAGCCCCGTAAATAAAGGGTTTTAATCCGTGATAGATGCTTTCGATAAGGCAGTCATTAATAGCGATTAGACAATGTTTTGTAACGGTTCATATCCTTGCCCCGGCAAACCCAACGACCACTTTTCAACTTTTAAAGTCGGCCGTCGCTGTTTAACCGAATCAGGTTCATGCCTGTGTGCATCGTCATGGAGAGTCCCATGTCACAAGTCGACCGTTACAAACCCTACAAAGGCGCCGCTGCCGGTTGGGGCGCTGTCATCAGCCTGACCAAAAGTTGGCTGGGCAGCGAAAACGCCCTGAAAAACATCCGTGCCATGCTCAAGACCAACCAGAACGGCGGCTTCGACTGCCCGGGCTGTGCCTGGGGCGAAGCGCCGGGCGCGAGCATGTTGAAGTTCTGCGAAAACGGCGCGAAAGCGGTGAACTGGGAAGCGACCGGGCGTTTGGTCGACCCGGCGTTCTTCAACAAGTACACAGTATCGAGCCTGGCTGAACAGAGCGACTACTGGCTGGAATATCAGGGTCGTCTGACCCACCCGATGCGCTACGACGCGCGGGTCGACCGCTATGTGGAAATCAGTTGGGAAGATGCGTTCGCGCTGATCGCTGATCATCTGAAAAACCTCAAATCGCCGCACGAGGCCGAGTTCTACACCTCCGGTCGTGCCAGCAACGAAGCGGCGTTTCTCTATCAATTGTTCGTTCGTGCATTCGGCACCAACAATTTCCCCGACTGCTCGAACATGTGCCACGAAGCCAGTGCGGTGAGCATGATCGAGACCCTCGGCGTCGGCAAAGGCACCGTGGTCTACGAGGACCTGCACCACGCCGACGCGATTTTTGTGATCGGCCAGAACCCCGGCACCAACCACCCGCGCATGCTCGAACCGTTGCGTGAAGCGGTAAAGCGCGGCGCACAAGTGGTCTGCATCAACCCATTGAAAGAGCGTGGCCTGGAGCGTTTCCAGAACCCGCAGAACCCGATCGAAATGCTCAGCAACGGCTGGGAAGCGACCAACACCGCCTACTTCCGCCCGGCACTGGGTGGCGACATGGCGATGATTCGCGGCATGGTCAAATTCCTTCTGCAGTGGGAGCGTGAGGCGCAGGCGACTGGCGACGAACCGGTGTTCGATCATGCGTTCATTGCCGAGCACACCACAGGGCTCGACAGCTATCTGGCTGAAGTCGAGGCGACAAGTTGGGAGCACATTCTCGAGCAGTCCGGCGT
>Ga0213828_1000807_pt1 | contig 28623 bp, 26 predicted proteins | sample MC6MC0897MG_FD_180664 | JGI IMG/M metagenome (GOLD analysis project Ga0213828, IMG submission 180664) | Enriched soil aggregate microbial communities from Iowa State University, Ames, United States - MC6-MC0897-MG | ecosystem: Environmental > Terrestrial > Soil > Unclassified | place: USA: Iowa... | reverse complement strand
AGTTCCTCTACCAAAGCCTGCATCCATACCATGAGCTACAGCGATCTCATTAGTTACTTGAGTTCCTCCACAAGCAATTATGAATCTATCTCTCACACCTTTTTCTATGCATAGATCATGAATCTTTTGCATGTTCTTAGTGTGTACATCATTGTGAGTGATAATAGTACTCATTATTATAGCTTGAGCCTTTGTTTCTATAGCTGCATCTATTAATTTTTCTACTGGACAAGAAGTTCCAAGATATACTACATCTATTCCATACCTTTCAATCCCACCATGCTTAATGTCTATAATTTCTCTTAGTCCAACAGAGTGTTCATCTTCTCCAACAGTAGCTGCTACCACTCTAATAGGATTCTCCTTAACATAGTCTCTCATTACATCATCTGGTAAAAGCTCTTGCTTTTCTGGAATCTTAAGCTCATCTTTTTTAATTGCAAAGCTTACTCTACCTTTGATTTCTACCAAAGTGCCTTCTGCATCTTGCATAACTTGTTTATGGATAACTTCTACATCAGTTAAATTCATTCTTCTTCCTATTTCAAGAGCTGCAGCCTCTGCGATATTTTCCTCTTCAGTAAGGAATAATGTTGTAGATACATAGCCATCATTCTTCCACTCTACTTCTGGAATTATAGTTCCTTCATCTTTACTATTTTTAGCCATTCTTACATTAACATTATCTTCTTCATCAAGTTCATCTATATAAACTATTTTGCTATGATTACATAATGTACATTCATCTATTGCATCACATGGCTTGTTATATTTTTCTGGAACATTATTGTATCCAAAGTGAGCACATACTGGAGCAAAGTAATCTTTATCTCTTGGAACTACTGTATCAACAGCAATACCTCCATCTATCTTTCTTACAATACCATCGCTATTTCTTTCTGGATATTCCCCTGAATCTACAAAGAATCCATCTTCCACAGCTTTAAAGTATCCACCATTTTCAATCATTTCCTCTAAAAATAATACTGCTCTTTCCTTAAGCTCTCTAACCTTCTCTGGAAGATACCCATCCTTTTTAAGCTCAACCATATCCATTAAGCCATCCATGCCAATCAAAGCTTGCTTAGCTGTATTTACAGCGTGGATATTGTTATAATGCCAAGGTACATTTCTTCCTTCATCAGGGGTGATTGTACTTTGAATATCTGCTGAAGTAAGCTCAGATATTAATAAGTTTAGCGAGTGAGTTACTGTAGCTTCTCTAGTACAAGATGCCATATATTTTGTGTTCATCTGTGCTCTCATTTTATAGTTTTTAAATAAATCTCTAAGTGCTACAGCATAAGGTAAATCATATCTTAAGCATGGAGCTGGTGGTGCTGTTGGTGGTACTGTAGATAGTGATATATTACTTTGCTTCATTCCAACTTTTTCGGAAAATTTTGAATTTATAGCATGTTGAACCATAAGTTCAGGCATTACTTTATAGCCCTTCATTGCAGTTGCATTTGCATTATGTGCTCCGTCTATTTGTAGGATATCAGCCCATGCCATTACATGTTTTGCTACTGCTGCATCAACGAAGGATCTAACCATATTTATGTTTCTGTAAAGTACATTATATTGAGGATCTTGGTGAGCTCCATTTATTCCTTCCTCTGCAAACATTACAGCAATATCTGGACCTGCAACACCTGAAACATAGGAGTGGAAATTTATTGGTCTTCCTACTTCTTCCTCTATCATATCAAGAGCTTTTCTTGTAGCTCTAACTTCTTTCCTAGTTATTGGAACTCCTCCTGTTCCTTCTGGACTTCCTTCGATTAGACTATCATAGTGGCTTTGTCCTGACGTTCTAATAACCATTATATGATCTGCACCATGCCAAGCTGCCATTCTCATTCTCCTAATATCATCTTCAAATCTTCCTGAAGCTATTTCTGAAGTTATTACAGCTTTTGGTTGAGGATCTATGTTAGCAAAGCTAGTTGCTGATGGAAGTGCTTTACTATTTTTTAGAGGTTTTGATATCTCCTTATATTCAAACTCTCCCATTGGCTCCTTATATTCTTCTCTCCAGTGCCATCCTCTTCTTTTAGGTTCATACTTATCTAAGTCCTTAAGTATTTCTGCTACATCTATTTTCTTATTTATATCTAGCATTATTTATCCCCCCCAAATAAATTAGTTACTTCATTCCAGCCTTTTCCTTCTCCAAGCTCTCTACCAGCTTCTAAATATGGTGCACTCTTTAATTGTGCATATTTTAAAACTACATTTCCCATACCTTTTCCAAGAAGTCCTGCTTTTAAACCTTCTAGAACTATAGCTTGAGATTCTATACTTGAAAAGCCCATTCTAAGAAGCACTGATCTTTCTATAGAGGATGATGTATTTCCGTATGCTAAATCCACCATTGGATTTACTATTTCTTCTGTCAACTTCCAAAACCTTTCATATAACTCTTCATCACTTAAATTTGCTAAATGTTTTCTTCTTATTTCGAAATCGTCTTCTCTTTTCACTACTTCTCTCCCCCTAATTGCATTTTTATTGTTTCACACATATTTATCTTTACCCTATTTATTTATTAACCCTATTTCACATTAACCCCAAATTCTTTAAGAATATCTATCACTTTTTCCTTTTCAAGCTTTGTTTCCTCACATAAGAAATCCAAATCTACCTGTCCAATTTCTTTTTCCTTTAAAAGCTTTACAGTATTTTTAATTAGTGATTTTCTATAATCATTTAGCTCTTTATTATCTACTTGTAGATAAGATGGATCCTCTGGAAGTATAATGTTTTCTCCTGGAATTTCATCCATAGGATTACCTCTAAGCACTTTGATTCCATTTCCCTTTGCAAAGGTTAATTGTGGAACTATATGTTTTCCAGCTCCAGTATACTCAGTCTCTTGAACTACTATAATTGCGTCATCTTCCATCTCTTGAGCAATGACAAAAGCTGCTGCTAAAGAAGTATTTCCAGCTGGTCCTCTTTCAAGACCTTCAAGCTGTGCTAAAAGTTCAGTCATATAGAACACTTCACCTTGAGGCAAAGTTACATATCTATCTAAATATCTAAGAGGTCTTGCAGCACTTCTTGGTACATCACTTCTATCTGGCCATACCATGAATGGTATACCAAAGCCAGTGTGTCCAGTAGTAAAGGATTTTCTATTAAATGCTTTATCACTTGCCATGTGAAGACCTTGTAAATTTACAGAAGCTCCAATAACTTTTGTATTATTAGCTCCTGCCTTTATAAGTCCTCTTGCAGTACCAGTAACATTTCCACCACCTGCATGGGTAATTACTACTGCTTCTGGATCCTTTCCAAATCTCTCTCTACATTCTGTAGCTATCTCATAACCTAATGTTTCAACTCCAGCTATTCCATAAGCAGAATATAGGGATGCATTATAAAAGCCTGTTTCCTCTAAAGTTTCTAGGTAAGTGTAAAATAATTCTGGCCCTACTGTTAGTTGTAAAACTTCAGCTCCTAACCATTCACACTTTCTACCCTTTTCAAGAATTTCTGGTTGTCCTATTTTTTTAGAATCATAACACTCCTGAACAATGGTACATTTTAATCCTTTCATAGCTGCTTGAGATGCTACTGCCGCTCCATAGTTTCCAGAAGTAGCTGATGCAACACCTTTATAGCCTCTTTCCTTAGCATCATAAACAGATACAGATGCTCTTCTATCTTTAAAACTTCCAGATGGATTACAGCTTTCATCCTTAACAAATATCCTAGCAGCTTTTCCAGTCTTTGATACCATTCTTGCCAATGCTGTAATATTTCTTAATTCTAAGAGGGGTGTATTTCCAACTCCCACTTCTCGTTGAATTTTCATAATATCGCTTAGGGAATATCCTATATCTCTCATCATTCCTTCATAATCAAAAGCGATATTTCCTTTTTCATATTTGTCAAAATCCATTCCTACAGACTTAATCATAATTTGATTTTTTCTGCTCATAACTTCTTCATACTTATTCATATCAATCACCTACTTTCTGTATAACTATTTATTGAAAATTATTTCCTTAGCTTGCTTTCCAATATAGGCTATCTCACTTACATAACTACCAAAATCATGAGAATATGAAGGTTCTACCACCTTAGCTATTCCTATCAAAGTTCTTCCAATAGTTGTAGTAATTTCAACTTCATCTCCCAGATCACAATCTGAATTTACAAAACCCCTAACCCACATTTTAAGTGGAGTTTCCTTTGTATCTTCTGGAATTGCTGGTGATCTATCCTCACATTGTAATACCACTGTTTCTATTTCAATAAATGTACCCTTCTTAATCAACACCTTCACCTCCGAAGCAAATTTATAATTAAATAAGTTTATCTATCTATAAAATTTCTAAAGTCTCCCATTATAGCTCTTGGTACTGGTAAATCTATCATAGTTTTTAATCCTGGATTCGCATTAATTACATGAGGAATCATGTTAACGCACATAGCAATTGTTCCAAGTCCACCATCAACCTCTGGCTTAATTGACATATTAACCTCTGGTATACCCTTTATCGTTATATAATCACCAGTAAACGTACCTTCCATTTCAGGTTCTATTTGTTGTGGATGAATCATATCTATTTTTACTTCTCCGTTAACATATCCTTGACCTGTCATATTAACACCTGCTACATCTCCAGCAGCTGCAAAGCCATAAGGTGACTTTCTATCTACAGTAGTTACTATTGGAGCCATTTGTTGTTCAAACTTATCAACTTTCCAACCCATAGAATCAGCTATCATATTTACGGATTCTATAAATCCAACATGTCCTGCTAAACTTCCATCCTTAACTCCCTCATTAAAATCTTCAACCTTCATACCAACTCCTTGTTCTTCCATAACAGCTGGTCCAAATGGTGATAAGCTATTTACTCTCTTAGCTTCTACATGAGTTACTTCAGTCATACAACCTGTTAAACATACAACAAGTAAATCCATAATTAATCCTGGATTTATACCTGTTCCAAGAATCGTAACTCCATTTTCCTTTGCAATTCTGTTTAACTCTGCAGCTAGCTCAGGATTTTTAGCTTGAGGATAAGACATTTCCTCTGCTGTAGAGATAACATTTATTTTCTTTTCAAGTACAGATTTCAATTTTGGAAAAGCATTTTTAGTGAAAGAATCTGTTGCACATAAACAAATATCACAGCATTTTTCTGTTAAGACTTCATCTATGTCAGCTTTTATTATTACATCTTTCCTATCTCCTCTATCTACTTCCAAAACTTGAAAAATACTTTTTCCAGCTCTAGCAGGGTGCATATCACAAACCCCTATTATGTCTACACCTTTTTTAGTTAGAAGCATCTTCGCCATTCCACTTCCCATAGCTCCAAAGCCCCAAATTGCTACTTTAACATTTTCCATTGTAAAATCCCCCTTGCGATTAAATTATTTTTATACATTCTATATTTTACTAGAGCAATTAGCATGCCAAAAAAAATATGGAATTTAGTAATTTCTATAACTTTAAATATAATAATTGTATATTATTTCAATAATTTTTAAAATTTACTGCAAAAAATTTTTCTATATCTACCTAGATTTAATGTACTTAAAAAGCGCATGCAAATAATTTTGCATACGCTTTGCCGAATTTCAGGCATATTTACTTTTTTATTTTTTCAATATTGAATTTATTCTTTTTATTAACACATTATTTATATTTTCTGCATATGTCTATTCCTAAATAGTAAGTAATTAGAGTAACTCATATTTTTTTAGTTTGTATTGAAGGTTCTGTCTGGATATTTTTAATTCCTCTGAAGTTTTTGTTATGTTATTATTGTTCTTTTGGTAACTCTTCTCTATTATATTTTTTTCAATATTATCTATATATTCATTTAAAGAGATCTCTCCTCTAAATCCCTCTTCTGCAGTTACTTCTACTACAGAATTAATCTTATTACCAAAGCACTCCTTTGTTAGTATTTCTCCATCTTCCACCATGTTCATAGCACTTTCTATATTATTTTTAAGTTCTCTTATATTTCCAGGCCAACTATAATTTAAAAATCCCTCCATAACATCTTCACTAATCCCTTTTACATTTCTATATAGAATGCCATTATAATAATTTATAAAGAAGTCACATAAATCGCTTATATCTTCTTTACGTTCTCTAAGAGGTGGTATCATTACTTTAATTACACTTAATCTATAATAAAAGTCTTTTCTAAGCTTTCCTTCTCTTATAAGTTTATCCGCTTCCTCATTTATTGTTGCTATAATCCTTACATCTATATCAATAATCTTATTACTTCCTAGTGGCCTAATATATCCATCTTGAAGTACTCTTAGTAATTTTGATTGTAAATATGGATCCATAGAATTTATTTCATCAAGTAGAATAGTTCCTCTATGAGCTTCTTCAAACAGTCCTTTTTTATTTTCTGCTCCTGTAAAGCTACCTTTAACCGTCCCAAATAGCATACCCTCTAAAAGTGTACTTGGTATCGCTGCACAGTTAATAGCTATAAAAGGCTTGTCTCTTCTTATTCCTTCATAATGTATACCTTGAGCAAATAATTCCTTACCACAGCCAGTTTCTCCATATATTAGTACAGAGGAATTGGATATACTTGCTCTTTTACTTTTTAAAATTTCTTCGTTTAGTATCTTACTACTTCCTATGATGTCATTAAAGGTATAATGATTTCTCTTTGATTTACTTTTGTTTTCTAACTGACATATAGTTTCATTTAATTTCTTTATTTGAGTCATATCTCTAGCTATCTCAATTACTGCCTCAACCTTTCCATCTACCATTACTGGAATAGTAGAATTTACACTAGTTATTATCTTACCTGCCCCATTACTATAGTTTTGTATAGTATCTCTATAGGTATGTCCCCCCTTTAAACTTCCTAGTATAGTTGAATGTTCTATATCCTTAAGATACTCATGAATTTCTTTTCCCATTACATCTTCACTTTTCATACCTTCTATATTTTCCATGGCATGATTATAGTAGATGGTCTTCCCCTTACCATCAACTATGTGAAGTCCCTCTTTTAAGTTACTAATTAGACTTTCTAATAATATATTTACATTATCCATAAAATCCCCCTTAGCTATCCCATATAATTAAACCTAAACTTGAAAACAATATCATATTGGAAGTTATCTTTGATTATTGTAACCTTATAATATTTGCCTATATAATAAATTTAACACAATATTGTAATATAATAAATTTATTATTCTAACAATTATACATTATCTTATTTTTTGTTCTATAATATCTTTAGTGAATGTTAATAATAAGATATTGTATATGTTTTAGTTTATATAACAAAAGGAGTACTACTATGATTACTGATAATATAGTAAACCTGGCTGCAGAGGCCGGAAAAATAATGCTTGAAAATGGTGGTGAAACCTACAGGGTTGAACAAACAATAAATATGATATGTCAATCTTATGGCGTAGTTAATGCTGAAAGCTTTGTTTCTCCTACAGCAATAATCACCTCAACTATGGATGAAAATGGTAGGAACAGTACAATAATTAAGAGAATTACTTCTAGGTCCACTGATTTAGAAAAGGTAGCCTTAATTAACAATTTATCTCGTCAAATACAAGGTAACCCTTTAACTTTAGATGAACTAAAAAAAGAATTGAAATACATAAGAAGCTTTCCAAAATACTCTAACAGGATAAAAACTTTTTTTGCTGGGGTAACCACTGGTACATTTACCCTACTTTTTGGGGGTAGCTTTAATGACTTCATTATAGCCTTTGGTGCAGGAATTTTAATTAATTTATTATCTTCCATGTTATCTCGTTTAAGTGTTAATGACTTTTTTATTAATGTGGCAGGTGGTGCTTTAGCAGCTATAATTGGAATTTTCTTTTCCTATATAAATCCTATATTTCATCAAGATAAGATAATTATAGGTTCAATTATGTTACTTGTTCCGGGTCTTGTTATCACCAATGCTATTCGTGATACCATAGCTGGAGACTTACTTTCAGGCCTTTCAAGAACTCTAGAAGCTATAATGATAGCTGGAGCCATTGCTATTGGAGCTGCTTTTAGCTTCAAAATATGGATATTTATTCTAGGAGGGATGTAAAATGTTTTTTCAAGTTATATATGCATTTATTGTTTCCTTAGGCTTTGGGGTTCTCTTTAATGTAAGAGATAGGAATTTGTTCTTTGCCGCTCTAGGAGGAGCCGTGGGGTGGTTTTTTTATAGTCTAACTTTAAACCTATCAGGCTCTAACGTATTGGCTATGCTAATAGCTTCTATTAGCATTAGTGTCTATGCTGAAATTTTCTCTAGGGTTTTGAAAAATCCTGTTACATTATTTTTAGTTTGTTCTCTTATTCCTTTAGTTCCTGGTAGTGGAATGTATTATACGGTTTTTGAGGCAGTTAAAGGTAATGTGGATAAATCATTAAACTATGGAATTGAAACCATTTCTTTAGCAGGGGTTATAGCTGTAGGAATTATTTTAGTATCTACATTAAGTAGATTGATGCAAAAATTAAAAATCAGAAGAAATCAACGAAAACTTGGAAATGTTAAATAATAACTAAAGAGAAAAAACACATATAAACTGATGTGGTTTTTCTCTTTAATCACTCATATTTAATCCTTACTATTTCTCTAATTACTCCATAAGTCTTCATTGTTCCATAAATTACAAAAGGCATTAATACAATAATGAAAATTATCTTGAATTTGCTAATATTATGGGTACTTTCATATCCATCAGAAACTATTTGTATTTAATCATAGTGGATATCCATATCACTACCATGTTCTTTGCAGGCTCTATTGAAAACCCCAGTAACTCTTACTTAATCTCCAATCTTATGATAATTTCCATAAGATTTAATAATTTCTCCATCTGTAGTTTTTAAATAAATACCTATAGCAGCGGTTCCATCATTTAAATTAACAAATGAATATTTTCCTCTTTCTAAAAGTTCACCAATAGCCTCACCTTGAATATTTATAACTTTAAAGTCCTTTAAATATTTTTCACTCATTTCATCACCCTAAAAAACTCAAAAGGAAAATTACTATAATATATATTCCTACAACTAGGATTTCAAATAATATTGCCTTAAAATAATCTAAATTTCTTACCATTACTACTATCTCCATTTATATTAGCACATCTAATAAATCCAAACATAATTTTCTTCATCAATTTTATTATTTATATTCCCTCCCTTGTTTCACTTTCTTCTTAATTTTTCTAATAATACCCACAAATGTCAAAATAAAAAAGAGTAAATACAAAGTATTTACTCCTTAATCTTAAAACTATTGATACCCACCGTGCCGTCTTAATGGGATATTTGAACCCTGTCTACCAGGGGTGGAATCGCCTCAATACTTCTGGTACCAACTATAAAATAGCCAGTCTACACTCCATAATGAGAACATCAGCCACAATGTTTAAATGTTGGCTCAACATAAACCATTTCCACGCACACAGCAGAATATTCTTTAGTATTATTATACAGCAATTACAATTAAATTGCAATTATAAAATAAATATTAATCACTAAGTATCAATAGTTTTATAAAGTTATTATAACCATAAAAGGTTGTATTATTCTCTTTAATAATACAACCTTTTATTAAATTATTTTTCTACTTTACTTATTTCTATTCCTAAGTCGTTTAATTGCTTCTTATCAACAACATTAGGTGCTTCACTCATTGGACAATAAGCATTTTGATTTTTAGGGAAGGTAATAACATCTTTTATGTTATCAGTTCCTGCAAGGAACATTACCATTCTATCTAAACCATATGCAAGTCCGCCATGTGGTGGTGGTCCATATTTGAATGCTTCTAGTAAGAATCCAAATCTTTCCCATGCACTTTCATCAGTAAAGCCTAAAAGATTAAATATTCTTTGTTGAAGGTTTGTATCGTGAATTCTTATACTTCCTCCACCAAGTTCCTCTCCGTTTAATACTATATCATAAGCCTTAGCACGAGCTCTTCCTGGATCTGTTTCTAGAAGAGCTAAATCTTCATCCATAGGTGCTGTGAACGGATGGTGAAGAGCTACGAATCTCTTCTCTTCCTCATCATATTCAAACATTGGGAATTCAGTAATCCATACAAAGTTAAATTCTTTGTTTCCTTCTAAGATTCCAAGTTCCTTAGCAAGCTCTAATCTTAAAGCACCAAGAGATTGAAGTACTACGCTATCAACATCTGCAACAATTAAAACTAAATCTCCTACTTCTGCTCCAGCAGCACTTAATAATTTAGCCATATCTTCTTCTGAGAAGAATTTAGCTATTGGAGATTTTATTTCCCCTTCTTTATAAGCTATCCAAGCAAGACCTTTTGCTTTATAAGTTTTAACAAACTCACCTAACTTATCAATTTTCTTTCTACCCATGTCTGCACAGTTTTTAGCTACAATAGCTCTTACTGAACCACCATTTTCAATGGCTCCTTTAAATACAGCAAAATCTGTACCTCTTACTGTTTCAGTAATATCTTGTATCTCCATACCAAATCTTAAATCTGGCTTGTCACTTCCATATTTATTCATAGCTTCTGCATAAGGCATTCTCTTTATTGGAAGTTGTACATCTACATCTATAACTTCTTTAAACACTCTCTTTAAAAGGCCTTCATTTAAAGCTATGATATCATCCATTTCAACAAAGCTCATCTCTAAGTCTATTTGTGTAAATTCTGGTTGTCTATTAGCTCTTAAGTCTTCATCTCTAAAACATTTAACTATTTGAAAATATTTGTCATATCCAGAAACCATTAATAATTGCTTAAATATTTGTGGAGATTGAGGTAATGCATAAAACATTCCTGGGTAATTTCTACTAGGTACTAAGTAATCTCTAGCTCCTTCTGGAGTACTCTTAGTAAGCATTGGTGTTTCCATTTCTAAGAATCCATTTTCATCTAGATAATCTCTTACTACTTTTGCAGCTTTATGTCTAATCATTAATATTTTTTGCATATCTGGTCTTCTAAGATCTAGATATCTATATTTTAATCTTATATTTTCACTAGCATCTAAGTTTTCTTTAATATATATAGGTGGAGTTTCTGATTCTGAAAGTATTTTAATATTTTCTCCTTTAAGCTCTACCATTCCTGTTGGTAAATTTTTATTAGGAGATTCTCTTCTGATAACCTCTCCAGTAACAGCTATGCAGTACTCAGATTTAACTAAATCAGCTTTTTCAAAGGCTTCTTTATTTATTTCTTCACCAAATACAACTTGTAATAACCCAGTTCTGTCTCTTAAATCTACAAAAACTAAACTTCCTAAATTTCTTTTTCTTTGGACCCAACCCATAACAGTGATTTTTTCAGAGATATTTGATTCTCTTACTTCACCACACATAATGGTTCTTTTAAGTCCATTAAGTGATTCTCCCATTTAAATTCCTCCTATTTGATTATTAAGTCTAAATTATATTATAATATCATTACCCAAATGAAATTTTATTTAAAACCTATGTACATAATTGTTTTAATATAGTGTATTGAGTAATTCTATCTTTCTAGCTATCATCTCGTCTATTCTACTATTATACTCTTTTACATCCTTAACATTTGCAAATCGCTCTATTCTATTTTCATCTAAGAAAACAACCTTTGAAACTCCATCTGCTCCAAGAGCTATAATAGTTTGCTTTTCCTCAATCATTTGAATATTATATATACATATTTTTTCATCTCTACAGTAGCCTACATTCTCCATGTTCCCTACCATATTTTTTTGTCTATACATATAATAGGGTTTCATATTCAAATCTAAAGAAAGCTTTTTGGTAGCTTCATACATATCATTTAACTCATGCTGATTTGGAATAGTAAACTGTCCCTTATTAACTAGATTTTCATGTAGTCTAGAGCCTCTTTTAATAGACATACCATGGATAGTTATGCTGTCTGGATTCAGTTTAAGTATTTCTTCACAACTTCTATTTATGTGACTTAAATCTTCTCCTGGAAGCCCAACTATCATATCCATATTTATATTATCAAAACCTAGACTTCGTGCTAGATTAAAGCAGTTTTCTACATCCTTGCTACTATGATTTCTACCAATGTTTTTTAAAGTATCATCATTCATACTTTGAGGATTTATACTAATTCTATGAACCTTATATCTTTTCATAGATTGAAGTTTTTCTTCTGTTATACTATCTACTCTTCCACATTCTACAGTAAATTCTTTAACACCCTTACCTTCAACAAATCCCTTATATATCTTATTCATTATATCTTCAAATTCTTCATCATTTATAGAAGTAGGAGTGCCTCCACCAAAATAAACGGTCTCTATAGTTAAATTCTTTTCTGATACATATTTACTTATAGCTTTTATTTCCTTGGTAATAGCATTAAGATAGTCTTTAACTAAAGCTGACTTTCCTCCTATAGGATTTGAAGTAAAAGAACAATAAACACATCTAGTTGGACAAAACGGCATACCCACATATATACTTATAGTATTTTTATCTTTGTTGACTACACTTTTCTCGTACTTAGCTACATCTATACAAAGCTTGGTCTTCTCCTTGCTAGTTTCATGTCTATCCTTAAATTCTTTTATTACCTCTTCTTCACTATATCCTTTTTCTAAAAGGTCTAGTGCTTTTTTAGAAGGCCTTATACCAACTAAAGTTCCCCATGGAAGAACCTTTCCTGTGATATTTCTAAGATATATGAATAAGGACTTTTTAACTTCCTCTGAAAGCTTATAATTTCTATTGATTTCATAATTAAAGAATCCTTCACTTCCTCTAATTATAATATTTCCTGCTTCTTCATCTATATCTATAGATAAATCAAATTCCTCATTTACAAATTCTATATTAATGAAACTAAAAAATAGATTTATCATAAGAAATACATCATATCTAAAGTTCATATTACTTAGCTTCACTTTTATAGACTTCATATCCTTTGTCATATTTATCAAATCCTTATTTCAAATTACCTTCTTATAACCAAATATACAGTTTAGAATTTTACCTATAAAAATGGATTTTCCATTCTTTCTTGACCTATGGTACTACTTGGTCCATGCCCTGGGTGAACTGCCACACTATCACTAAGCGGCATTAAATTATTTTTAATACTTGCTATAAGCTCATTGTGATCTCCACCAGCTAAATCACTTCTTCCAACAGATCCTTTAAATAAAGTATCCCCTGTAAAAACATTTCCATCTACTAAAAGGCTTATTCCTCCAGGTGTGTGTCCTGGTGTTGCTAAAACTTTTATTTTATAATTTCCAAACTTTAATACATCATCATGTTTTAATAAAAGTTCTGCCCCCCCTTCAATAAGTGGTCCATAATACCTAATATTATTTAAAATCATATCATTATCTTCTTTAGCCATAGCTACAGTTGCTCCTGTTTCAGCCTTTAATCCATCTACCCCTGTAGTATGATCAAAGTGACCATGAGTTAATATGATATATTTAACCTTAGCTTCTAATTGATTAAGGGCTTTACATACATCATCTATGTCTCCACCTGGGTCTAAAACTACAGCTTCCTTTGTTTCTTCATCAAATAATATATAACAGTTAGCAGCATAAACTCCTGCCATCATTCTTTTTATAATCATAATATCACCTCAAAATGCTATATGTTTCTTAAAATTTTTAAAACTCCTTTTTACTCTCTAGTAAAAGTGTTACTGGTCCATCATTTATAATTTCCACCTTCATATCAGCTCCAAACTCCCCTGTCTGAAGATTAGGTATTTCTTTTTTGAAGGCTTCTACTAGCTCATTATATAATTCTCTAGCAGCATCTCCACCTTGTGCCTTCATAAAATCAGGTCTCTTTCCCTTTCTACAATCACCATATAGGGTAAATTGAGATATTAATAATAACTCTCCACCTATATCTTGAAGTGAAAAGTTCATTCTTTCATTTTCATCTTCAAAAATTCTCATTCCAAGAACTTTTCTTACTATATAATCTATATCTTCTTTAGTGTCTTCCTTACTTATTCCCACAAGTAAGTTAATTCCTCTTCCTATTTCACTAATAACTTTATTATCTACTTCAACCTTTGAAGATTTAACTCTTTGCACAACAGCTCTCATATTAAGCACTCCTTTTTACTGTTTCTTCCTATAGACATCCTTAACATCCTTGATTTTCTTAAGTTTAGCTTGAATATCCTTTAAATGCTCTATACTAGAAATATTTATTTTTAAACTTACAACAGCTATATTTTGTTTATTTGTTACAGCACTTATTGATAAAATATTAGCTTTCACAAGCCCTAGTATTTCTATAATATCTGTAAGAAGACCTAATCTATCCTCAGCTATAACTTCTATATCAGCAATATATTTATCTTTATTTTCTTTTCCCCAAGCTACTTCAACTATTTTGTGACCTTCCTTATCCTGTAAGTTAATTACATTTTTACAGTCACTTCTATGAATAGATACGCCCTTTCCTCTTGTAATATATCCAATAATATCATCTCCATATACAGGACTACAACATTTTGCAAATCTTACTTGAATATTAGACATATCCTTAACTGTAACTCCAGAATAACTATTATTCTTTTGTTTTTTGTTTTTTTCCTCATGAATTAGCCTTAGCTCATCAAGCTTTAACTGCTTAGAGTTCTCTTTATCATAAGCATCCCTTAGTTTGCTTATCATATTATTAGGATTTATATCACCAATACCTACTCCATGGTATAGGTCATCCATATTCTTTAGGTTGTATCTTCTAACAATCTTTTCTATAATATCTTCATTAATTATTTGGGAAAATATACAATTCTGCTTCTTACACTCTTTATCTACTAATTCTTTTCCCTTAGCTATGGTCTCTTCTCTATTTGCCTTTTTAAACCAAAGCTTAATTTTACTCCTTGCTTGATTACTCTTTACTATATTAAGCCAATCAATGCTAGGTCCTTTTGAATTAGTAGCTGTAATTACCTCTACAATTTCCCCCGTTCTAAGCTTATAATCTAGAGGTACTATCTTTCCATTTACCTTACCTCCAACACACTTATGACCTACTGCAGTATGAATAGCATAGGCAAAATCTATAGGTGTAGAGTCATTTGGTAAATTTATAACATCGCCCTTTGGAGTAAACACAAATACTTCATCAGAAAATAAATCTATCTTAAACCCTTCCATAAACTCTTCAGCGTCAGAAGTCTCTCCTTGCCATTCTAGCATTTCTCTAAGCCAATATAGCTTTGAATCTAAAGATTTGTCTTCATCTTGAACACTTTCCTTATATTTCCAGTGAGCTGCAATACCATATTCAGCAGTTCTATGCATTTCAAATGTTCTAATTTGTATTTCAAAGGGTTTTCCGAAAGGCCCTATTACCGTTGAATGAAGGGACTGATACATATTAGGTTTAGGCATAGCAATATAGTCCTTAAATCTACCCGGTATAGGCTTATACATAGTATGTACTATTCCCAATGCTGCATAACAACTTCCAATATCATCTACTAATATCCTCACTGCAGTAAGATCAAATATTTGATCTATGGTTTTACTACTTTTAATCATTTTTCTATAAATACTATAGAAGTGCTTTGGTCTACCTTCTATTTCTGCTGTAATTCCACCCATATTAAGATTTAATTTAAGTTGTGATATGATATGGCTTATTTGCTCTTCCCTTTCATTTCTCTTATCTGAAATCAACTTAACTAAGTCATAATATTCTGTTGGATTTAAGTATCTTAATGCTAAATCTTCTAGCTCCCACTTTATTTTTGATATACCTAACCTATGAGCTAACGGTGCATATATATCTAGAGTTTCCTTAGCCTTTTCTTTTTGTTTATTCTCTGGCATGTATTTTAACGTTCTTAAGTTATGTAATCTATCAGCCAATTTTATAAGTATTACTCTTATATCTTTGGCCATAGCAAGAAGCATTTTTCTAACATTATCTGCTTGCTGTTCTTCTTTTGACTTATATTTTATTTTACCTAGCTTAGATACCCCTTCTACTAAATCTGCCACTTCGATAGAGAAGATGTTACAAACATCTTCATATGTATATTCTGTATCTTCAATTACATCATGTAAAAGACCTGCCACTATAGTAGAGGTATCAAGTCCTAGTTCAGCCAAAATACAAGCTACTTCTAAAGGATGAATTATATAAGGCTCTCCTGACTCTCTTCTTTGATCTTTATGGGCATTTACAGAAAATTCATAGGCCTTATTTACAAAATTGATATCTACATTGTGACAATTACTATTAATTTTTTCTATCAATTTATCAATCATTGTAATACACTCCTAAAATTAAAGGCTGGTTAATGAACCAGCCACCTATTTAAACTCAGTAATAATTATATACTATAACCCAAATTATTTCAATTTATGTTCAATTCTAAAATGGATAGTCTATAACAGACATAATATCATATTGTGCTATTTTTTCTCTACCTTTAAGTTCTGTAAGTTCTATTAAAAAGTCTATGGCTACAACTTCCCCACCAGATTCCTCAACAAGCTTTGCAACAGCAGATACAGTTCCTCCTGTAGCAAGTAAATCATCGACAATTGCTACTCTCTGGCCCTTTTTAATAGCATCCTTATGAATTTCTAACACATCACTGCCATATTCTAAATCATAAGAAGTTTGGATAGTTTCATAGGGTAATTTACCTGGTTTTCTAACTGGTACAAAACCAGCTCCTAAAGCATAAGCCACTGGTACTCCAAATAAAAAGCCCCTTGCCTCTGGTCCTATTACGATATCAATTTTTTTATCCTTCAAATGATTGGCAATAACATCTATGGACTCTCTTAATGCTTCTCCATCTTGAAGTAAAGTAGTTACATCTTTAAAACTTATACCTTCTTTTGGAAATCCGTCTATTATTCTAACTTTATCCTTTAAATTCATCTTTTACTCCTCCTAAACCCTTAACCAAACACATCTTTACATAACTAAATTATATATTAACCTTGATATTTAATGCAATACTTTAGAAAATATGTATATTAAATAGATTTTCTGTAAAGAAACTATTCAAAACTCATCATAACCTCTTTATATAAGAATTTTGATATTTGCTTTGCTCTATAACTATCATTAGTAGTAAAAAGCTCAACGATTATTCTTGCATTATCTAGCTTATTCTTTGAAATCATCTTTGGCAAAAGCTTTATGATACCTTCATCATAAAACTTCATATTACCACCATAATTCCGTTCATGTTCTCTTATTAATGCCTTAACTCCATAGTTATTAGTTTTCTTTAACTTTTTACATCCTTCTTCTACAAAATATCGATTTTCTTCTTCTATTTCTATCCCTGTTGTAATTATACCCATCATTACTAAATCTAAATACTTTTGTGTGCAGCTTATCTTATAATAAGAAGCTATAACTTCTATGAATTTATATATGAGCGAACAACCTGTAAAATCCTTAAAAGGATAATTACAATTAGTTTGATAGGTGTTTATGATTATACAATTCTTATCCTCTACTATGTGATTATGATAATCCGTTACAATTATATCAATGTTGTTTTCCTTACAAAGTTGTATTTCTTCTTTAGATTTAACTCCACAACCAACAGTTATAATTAAATTTGCTCCAAGACATAATAAATTATTCTCTATATCTTCTTTATTTAAATTTCTATCATTTCTATATACACTGGGTATATAATATTCTACATCACTGTTTACATATCGTAATACTAACATAAGAAGAGATATGGCACATACGCTATCAAAGTCATGATAGCCATATATAACTATCTTTTCTCTCTCATTGATAGCTTTCACAATTCTGTTTAATGCAATTTTCATATTTCCTAATAGAAATGGATCATTATCTTTCCTATTCATACTATACTCCATATTTGCTCCTCCAAATTAGTTCCATGAGTAGTTACTTGATCTCTTATATTTTCATTTTATATTTTAGTGATCATATTCTCTTGAACAAAAACTTCTAACCCCATATTACCTGTACATATTATGGAGTTTAAGAAATCTATTTATAGAAAACAAATATATTATAATTTAAAACTGACAATTTTACAAACAAATTATTATAAAAATGGCGAAAAACATGATAAAATGTCTTTCGCCATGGAATTTTTTATATTATGCTACTGTCTTAGCTTTCTTTTTTTTCTTAGCATTTTTAATTATTACCCATAACGGTGAAGCTATAAATATTGAAGAATACGCTCCACAAGCAATTCCCACTATAAGCGGAAGTGAAAACTCTCTTATGGATGGCACAAAAATATAAACTGCCACTATAGTTATAAGTGTTGTTAATGATGTATTTATACTTCTAGTCATAGTTTCTGTGATACTAATATTAGCAACTTCTTTTGAATCCATTCTTCTATTCTTCTTAACATTTTCCCTTATTCTATCAAATATAACAATAGTATCATTGATAGAATATCCTACTATAGTTAAAATAGCTGCTATAAATGGTGTATTAGCTTGAATATCAAATATAGCATAGAATGAAAGTGTAATAAATACATCATGAAGCAAAGCTATAATAGCCGCTGCTGCATAGCTAAATTCAAATCTAGCTGTGATATATATAAGCATAGCAATAGATGCTACTCCTAATGCTAATAGTGCCTTTTTCTTTAATTCATTTCCTACAGTAGATCCTATACTTTCTTTACCTATAAGAGCACTATCCTCTAAAGAATATTTTCCTTTTATTTCATCAACAAGAGCATTGGTTTTTGCTTCATCTAATACTCCTTCTTGAACAATAATTTGTATTTCTTTACCCTCATTAGCTAACTTTGTGGAGTACTTACCCTTAGCATACTTATCAATAATAGTATTTACATCATCCTTATTAAATTGTTGATTCATATCTAAAGTAATTAATGTACCACCTTTAAAATCTATACCATAGTTTAAGCCTCTAGTTGCTAAAAACCCAACTCCTATAACAGTTATAATAATCGATATAGCAAACCATATTTTGGTCTTCTCTATTATTTTAAGGCTACTAAATTCATGTTTTTTTCCTTCTCTCACGCCAAAATATGATGGTTTATTTATCCAACCTGCATTTACAGCATTATTAAGTAGAAACTTTGTAACAAATAGGGCAGTAAATATACTTACAATAATACCTATAAGTAGTGTTACTGCAAATCCCTTAACAGAACCTGTGCCTAAGAAGTATAATGCTAATGCTGCAATAATTGTAGTTATATTAGAGTCTAAAATTGATGATAATGCTCTACTATAACCAACTTCCACAGACGTCTTTATAGATTTACCTAACCTTAACTCTTCCTTCGTTCTTTCAAATATAAGTACATTAGCATCCACGGCCATACCAATGGTAAGAATTAAACCTGCAATACCTGATAAAGTTAATACTACTCCAAATTGAGCGAATATGACAAGTAATAAACTTACATATAAAATTATAGCCACAGAAGCAATAATTCCTGGCACTCTATAGTATGCAACCATAAATAATATTATACAAGCTATTCCTATCATCGCAGCTTTTTTACTAAGTGACAATGCCTCTGCTCCAATAGTTGGTCCTACAGTTTTAACTGAGCTTACTTCTAGTTTAACTGGAAGCGCTCCAGAAGTTATGATATTAGCAATAGAATTTGCTTCTTCTAGAGAACTCATACCTTCAATAACTGCCTTTCCATCACTTATAACAGCATTAACCGTTGGATTAGTCAAAATTTCACCATCCATTTTTATAGCTATATTTTTATTTAAGAATGTCTTAGTTGCTTCCGCAAACTTTGCAGTTCCTTCTTCATTTAATTCAAGATTAACAACATACTTATTATCTTGGGATATATATGCTCCTGCTTCTTTAACTTCCTTACCCGTCAAAATTACATTGCCTTCCGGGTCTTCAAAGGTTAATTCTCCAGTTTTACCGATGGTATCTAAAACCTTATCCGTATCAAACTCACCCGGAATTTCTATTCTAATTCTATTTTCGCCTTCTTGAGTTATAGGAATTTCACTTACTCCTTCTTTATTTATCCTCATAGAAATAAGCTCTATAGTTCTATCTATAACAGCTTGATCTACCTTCTCCTCCTTTATCTCCATTAAAAGAGAAGTTCCTCCTACTAAATCTAATCCCTTATCAATACCACTTTCAAAGGTTTTGATTCTATAATTCCCTAAATCCACCCCATAAAGACCAGCGTATGCAAAAAGACCTATTACTATTATTGCTATGATAACTAGAATTCCACTTTTTCTATTTTTATTCCTCATGGTTATCCCCTTTCCTGTTATTTAATTGTATTTTTCTATTTGTCTATTTATTATTTATTTTACAGGTATTATATGGATAAAATCAAGTATATATAATTTAATTTTCTGTATATTCCTCATTTTTCTTAAAATAAGGATAGAATTCTTAATTCTATCCTTTAAAACACAATTATTTATTCATTGTTTTAGCTTTTAAAGCAATAGCACACTCTATTCTCTTCTTTTGCATCTTACAACCTAATTCATATGGAATGTGAACATCTCCATTAAAGTTAAAGTTGTTAGCTTGGCATCCTCCACTACAATAGAATCTTGCCCAGCAATTTTTACATGTAGGTTTATTATATATGTGAGCATCCTTAAGATTTTGAACTATAGAAAAGTCCTTAACCCCTTCATATATATCTCCCATAAGAAAGTCTTCATTTCCTACAAATTGATGACAAGGATATATTTCTCCATCTGGAGTAACTGCTACATATTCGTGTCCAGCTCCACATCCTGAAATTCTCTTATAGATGCATGGACCTCCTTGTAAATCTACATTAAAGTGATAGAATTTAAAGGATTTTCCTGCCTCATATTTTTCAACCATATACTCATATAATTTATCATATTGATTAAAAATTGTAGGAAGATCCTCTTCTCTTAATGAAAGTTCATGGTCATCAGGAAGTACTACTGGCTCAATAGATACTTCATCAAAGCCTAGATCTACCATATGCTTTACATCTTCAAAAAAATCTGTATTTTCTCTTGTAAAAGTACCCCTTACATAATAAGTCTTAGACTTATCTCTTATATCTACCATTTTCTTTATTTTAGGTAATATGGATTCATAGGTACCAGTTCCATCAAATCTTATTCTTACTTTATCATTGACTTCTTTTCTTCCATCTATACTTAAAATTATATTTCCCATGTTTTTATCAAGGTAGTCCATTATTTCATCATTTAAAAGGGTAGCGTTAGTAGTCATAGTAAATCTAATATTTTTATTGTGAAGTTTTTCTTGCTTCCTACCATAATCTACTATTTCCTTTATGATGTCAAAGGCCATAAGTGGCTCTCCACCAAATAAGTCAATTTCTATATTTTTTCTTTTTCCTGAGTTTTTTATAACAAAATCTATAGCGTCTTTACCAGTTTGCGCGCTCATGGTTTTTCTACAACCCTTATATTCTCCTTCATCAGCAAAACAATATTTGCATTTCAAATTACAATCATGAATTATATTAAGACAAAGGGCTTTAATAGTTACCTCTGCTTGTCCACTCATCATTGCTATATTTTCATATAAATCTTTAGAATATAGTATTTCTTCATGAACTAAAGATTCTAATTCCTCATATACCTCATCAATTTCTTCACTGGAGTATCTATCCTTATATATTTCTTTTAACTCGTCTTTAGTTTTAAGTTTATCTGAGTCTAACATGTCATATACAAGCTCATCTACTTCATGAACTGCACCTGAATTTACATCTATTACATAAAAATCATTACCTTGTCTAAATTTATGAATTAATTCCATTGTTTTTCCTCCTAACTAAACACAAAGCAGTAACTTTTTGTTACTGCCTTTAAAATGATTAGTTTTCACACTCTAAATTAGCTACTGTACAAGAAGTTTTGCAAGCTGATTGACATGAGTTAGCACACTCTTTACAACCTGGTTTCTTTAAACTTTCTTTAATGTTAGATTTGTTGATAGTTTTTATATGTTTCATTTCTATTCCTCCTAAAATTGATAATATCTATAGATTCACTCCTAGCATTCCTGACAGTGATCCTGCTGCTAATGCTAAAATTAATCTAACTACGTCTTTTCCTCCTAATGCCAAGTTATTACCAAAGCATAAAGATACTATATAAAGTATTAACATATAAAATACTGCTACTAGCAATCCCACCAGCCATCCCTTGCTTCCCATTTTTAATGTAGCATATATAGCTCCATATACCACACTAGCCAATGTAGCTATAACTAAAAATACTGATGTGACTGTGTCACTAAATGGGAAATATGAAGTAACTAATGAATATACTAAAACGCAAATTATTGTTAAAATTGATGCTCTTAGCACCCCTACTCCAATAGCAGAATAATTAATTTTTTTATACATACCCAAAACCCCCTTATATTAATAAATATGTTTATATAAGGGGCTTTATGATGATTATTCCTTTATTTCTTCTGGTTCATTAGCTGATTTAGTAACTGAAGCAATACCTAGTTTGCTCATTTTTATTCTTGCTCTATCTGGGCCACTTTCTAAAATAACATATTCTTCTTGAATATTTATTATTCTTCCCATGATTCCACCTTTAGTCATAATCTCATCATTTATAGCTAAAGAATTCAACATATCATTGTATTGTTTCTTTCTTTTCTTTTCTGGCATGAAAATCATGAAGTAAAACAACACAAGTACAAGTACCATCGGAAGAAACGCCATTAAGTTTTGCATAATATCTCTCCTTTCACTAGTTATGTATATATTAAAATAATAGATACCTAATTATTTTTTCCTCCACTCTGAAAGTCTTTGATTTTTAAATTCTTCAAAGTAGTCTCCATCAATTGCATTTCTTATGTCTTCCATTAATTTATTATAGAAATACAAGTTATGAAGTACACAAAGTCTCATCGCTAACATTTCCTTAGCTTTAAATAAGTGTCTTATGTATCCTCTTGTATAATGTCTACAAGTTGGACAATCACAACCTTCATCTATAGGACTTTTATCTAGTTCATATTTGGCATTCATGATGTTTATTTTACCATACTTAGTAAACACATGTCCATGCCTTCCATTTCTAGCAGGTAATACACAGTCAAAGAAATCTACACCTCTTGAAACCGCCTCTAATATATTTTCAGGAGTTCCTACTCCCATAAGATAAATTGGTTTATCCTCTGGAAGATGAGGAACCACAGCATCAATAATTCTGTACATATCCTCATGGCTTTCACCAACAGCTAATCCTCCAATTGCATATCCATCCAGGTCTAGTTTTCTAATAGTTTTAGCATGTTCTATTCTAATATCCTCGTAAACTCCACCTTGATTTATGCCAAATAGCATTTGCTTTTTATTAATAGTATTTGGATCTGAATTTAATCTTTCCATCTCTACTTTACATCTTTCAAGCCATCTAGTAGTTCTTGCTACAGAGTTTTCTACATATTCTCTTGACGATGGATTTGGGATACATTCATCAAAGGCCATAGCAATGGTTGAAGCTAAATTGCTTTGAATTTGCATACTTTCTTCCGGGCCCATAAATATTTTTCTACCATCAATATGAGAGCTAAAGTATACACCCTCTTCTTTAATTTTTCTCATACTTGCTAATGAGAATACTTGAAAGCCACCTGAATCTGTAAGAATTGGTCTATCCCAATTCATAAATTCATGAAGTCCTCCCATTTTTTTAACTACTTCATCTCCTGGTCTTAAATGAAGATGATATGTATTTGATAATTCTACCTGACACCCAATTTCTTTTAAATCCATAGATGATACTGCTCCCTTTATGGTAGCCAAAGTACCAACATTCATGAACACAGGGGTCTGTATTGTACCATGAGGAGTAACAAATTCCCCACGTCTAACTTTTCCACTCTTTTTTAGTAATTTATACACCTATTCATCGTCCTTCCTATTCATGGATAAACATAGCATCACCAAAACTAAAGAATCTATATTTATTTTCTACTGCAATTTTATAAGCATTCATCACTATTTCCCTAGTTGAAAATGCACTTATAAGCATTATTAATGTAGATTCTGGTAAATGAAAATTAGTTATTATGGCATCTACTATTTTAAATTTATACCCTGGATATATGAATATACTAGTATATCCTGATTGCTCTTTAACTTGACCTTCTTCATTAGCTATACTTTCAAGGGTTCTATTAGATGTGGTTCCCACAGCTATAACTCTTTTGCCACTTCTTTTAGTGCTATTTATTATTTCAGCATTTTCCTTATCTAAAATATAATACTCAGAATGCATTTCATGATCTTGAATTTCTTCAGCTTTTACCGGTCTAAAGGTTCCAAGGCCTACATGTAAAGTTACAAAAGCTATATTTATCCCCTTTTCCTTGATAGTTTGAAGTAGTTCCTCTGTAAAGTGTAGTCCAGCTGTAGGGGCTGCTGCAGAACCCACTTCCTTTGAGTAAACCGTTTGATATCTTTCTCTATCTTCTAGCTTTTCTTCTATATATGGGGGTAGTGGCATCTCACCTAGCCTATCTAATACTTCTTCAAAAATACCCTCATAGTGAAACTTTACTTTTCTATTTCCATTTTCTAAAACTTCTACTACCTCAGCCTTTAGTTCTCCATTTCCAAAGACAAATTTAGCTCCTACTTTTCCTCTTTTACCAGGCTTAACTAATGTTTCCCATATATCATCTTCATGCCTATTTAAAAGCAAAAACTCCATTTTACCACCGGAGCCTTCCTTAGCTCCATAAAGTCTAGCTGGCATAACTCTCGTATCATTTAATACAAGACAATCTCCTTGATTTAAATAATCTACAATATCTTTAAACACTTTATGTTCTACTTCACCACTTTTTTTATTTAGAACCATAAGCCTCGATTCATCTCTTTTTTCTAAAGGATGCTGAGCTATTAATTCCTTTGGTAAATCAAAATAAAAATCCTTTACTTTCAAAGTCTATACACTTCCCTATTCTATCTATATGTTTATCATTATTTCTATAATATATGCTCTGGAATAATTCTTCCTAAATGTTCATAGGCTTTTTTTGCTGCCATTCTTCCCCTTGGAGTTCTCATAATAAACCCCTTTTGTATAAGATATGGTTCGTATACATCTTCAATGGTACTGACTTCTTCACCTATAAAATAAGCTAGAGTTTCAACGCCAACTGGTCCCCCATTAAAGTTATCTACTATGGCTTCTAATATCTTATTATCTAATCTATCAAAGCCTTCTCTATCAACTTCTAAAAGTTCCGCTGCCTGCTCCACCATATTACTGTCAATTATATCTATACCTTTAACCATAGAGTAATCTCTAACTCTTTTTAATAATCTATTTGCTATCCTTGGAGTTCCTCTAGATCTCATTCCTAGACTTAAAGCACCACCCTTATCAATTTCCACTCCTAATATTTCAGATGACCTTAAAACAATTTCTTTAAGTTCATCATGATTATAATATTCCATTGAACATAGTACTCCAAATCTATCTCTTAAAGGTGCAGTCAAAAGTCCTACTCTAGTAGTTGCACCTATCAACGTAAACTTAGGTAAATCTAATCTTATAGATTTTGCTGATGCTCCCTTACCAATAACAATATCTAAAGCAAAATCTTCCATGGCTGGATATAAAATTTCTTCTACAGACCTATTCAATCTATGAATTTCATCTATGAATAATACATCGTTAGTATTTAAATTCGTTAACAATGCCGCTAAATCTCCAGCTCTCTCTATAGCAGGTCCAGAGGTAATTTTTAAATTTCCACCCATCTCCTTTGCTACTATGTTAGCCAATGTGGTTTTACCAAGTCCTGGTGGGCCATATAAAAGTAAATGATCTAATGGTTCTTTTCTCATTTTTGCAGCTTTTAAAAATATATCTAACTTATTTTTAACTTTCTCTTGTCCTATATACTCCTTAAGGCGCTGAGGTCTTAAGGAATATTCTACTTCTATATCTTCCTCAATAATATTAGATGTAATAAATCTATCTTCCATAATCCCCCTCCTTAACTACAAAACCTTAATAGTGTTACTAACCCATTAAAATTTTCAAACATTCCTTTATAATATCTTCAACACTCTTACTTCTATCAGCTTTTTCTACTGCTTTTTCTGCTTCTTTATCAGAGTATCCAAGAGCTATAAGTGCACCCACTGCTTCTGATAGTTTTTCGTTATCTATATCAATATGATTAATAGTAGCTCCATTTGGCATGGCATCTTCTATGTTTATCTTATCTTTAAGCTCCAATATAATCCTTTGAGCAATTTTCTTACCAATGCCTGGGGCCTTAGTTATTAATTTATCATCATCAGTAATTATAGCATACTTTAGTGTAGAAACATTAGCAATAGACATAAGTGATAGTGCTGCCTTAGGCCCTACCCCATTAATGGAAATAAGAAGATTAAACATGGATATTTCTTCTCTAGTTAAAAAACCATAAAGTCCAATAAAATCTTCTCTTACAATTTGATGAGTATAAATCTTTACTTGTTGATCTATAGCTGGAATATTAGAAATTGTACTGCCTGATGTGAAAATCTTATATCCAATATTTCCACATTCTATAACTATATATTCCTTTTCTATGGACTTAAAAATTCCTTTTATATATTCATACATGCTCAATCACCTATCTTTTTATTAAACCATTTGTTAATTCTTCATTACTTTATAGATATCATTCACCAATTTAAAGCCATATCTATTATATACCTAAATGTAATTATATTAAACTTAACTCATTAATTATATTACTGTACAATCGTAACTATATTATACTTTACCATCTACAATGTAACAATTCAATAAAAACTATTTTAAACTTAATTTAAATTAAATTCATACCATTCATGCAACTTCTCATAAAAAAAGAGTGCTTCAAAAATTCATTTTGAAACACTTCTTTTCTGATACTATGTGCTACAAAGAGCCTGAGCATATTCCATAGCCTCTTGTATATTGGAAAACTGATAATCTTTATGTCCTTCGTAGAATGTCCTCAAAAGATTACCTTTGTTCTCTATGTCGTTAGTTTTTAAATACGACTGTCCACTATCATCTTTAGGATTCAATATCTTCTCTTCTACTATTTTTATTGTTCCATTAGAATCCTTGCTATAAATAACAATATTTTCATCCTCTATTCCTATAAAATAAGAATCTTTTTTATAGTCATACCCTTCTATATCCTTTACAAATATAACATCTTCTTTTGTGAATTTTTCTATGTTATATCCAAAACTAGAAAATATCTTCTCAACCTGCTCCTGATTAAGACCAATCAAATTATCTTTTTCTACTTTATTTATATTTTGATCTAATTTATCATTAACCTTTATCTTATTTAAGGAGTTTTTATAGTTTAACATGAACTCTATATTACTTTTATCTGAAATTACTACATCATTCATATTTAAAAAACTTGCTTGAGTTGCTTCACCTAAAATTCCAGCTCCTCCATCCTTGGAACTTCTTAAGAAGGCTATACTAACAGTATAGCTAAGTAAAAAAACTATTATACCTACAGAGGCTACAAAAATATATAATCCTTTATTTTTTTTATATCTTTCAATCATACAATCCCTCCTACTAGGGATTGTATCCAGTTTTGATATGTTTATACACTATTACTTACAAAAATTTATAAATTATACATCTCTATTATTCTTCCATTAAAGAGTATATGGAATTATCCTAAAAATATACACAATTATTTAATTACATATCACATTGTTCAACTTCTACAGCAAAACTCTTACAACTTTCACACATAATAATAGATACAATATAACTTTCATCAATCTTTTTCATTCGTTCTAAATGAGAATAAGTAGTGGTTTCAAATTCATTACTTATATTACTCATTATATATTTTCCTTCTTTAGTAAAGATATAAAAATGGTATTCTAAAAATCTATAGTGCTTTTTATCTATAGCTTCACTATTTCCACATTCTTCGCAGTTATCAGCATAATATTCATAGTCAAATTCTATCTTATCCTTACCTTCTTCTAAAATTTCTAATACTTTTTCTATAGTAAAATCTTGAATTTCCTCAACTTCCATATAAGAAATGTTATTCTCTGATAAAATAAACTCTTCATCCTTATGTTTAAATTTAAAATTATTCATATTATTTCTCCTTAAATCTTTAATTTATTCCAAAATATCATATTATTATTATATATTATTTGAAACTATTTAAACAGTTTTATTCATAATATAAAAACTTTTATATTCTAAATTCATATAATGCACTAATAAAAATATGAATTTTTCACATTTCCATCTTGCTTTTTTAACACTGATTTCCTCTATCAGCATATTCTATTATTAAATTAGGATAAGTTAGTAGGAGGCTACAAATGATTGAATTAACTGCAATACACTATATTTATTTAATTTTTATAATACTGATTTTAATAACAATGATAAAAAAACTAGATTGTTCCCTTATTTGTATTCTTGGAGTAGTATTAATTGCATTAATTAGCACTAAATCTATTCCTGCATCTTTAATTAGTATTTTTAATAGCTTTATTTACTCAATTACAGAATTAATGCCAACAATACTTATAATATCTATAATTGCTAGTTTAA
>Ga0213828_1000805_pt1 | contig 28665 bp, 25 predicted proteins | sample MC6MC0897MG_FD_180664 | JGI IMG/M metagenome (GOLD analysis project Ga0213828, IMG submission 180664) | Enriched soil aggregate microbial communities from Iowa State University, Ames, United States - MC6-MC0897-MG | ecosystem: Environmental > Terrestrial > Soil > Unclassified | place: USA: Iowa... | reverse complement strand
ACCCTGCTCCAGGTCCGTATGAGCCTGGGCAACATCAGCCAGCGGGTAGCGGCGCCAGATACGCGGCAGGATGATACCTTGGCTGACAGCCTCCAGCACGTCTGCCGCGCGCTGCTGATATTCCTCGGCAGTCTGGGTATGGGCGGCCAGCGATGGCCGTGTCAGGTACAGCGAGCCCTTGGCATTGAGCGTGCTCACCTCGATGGGTGCAGGGGCACCCGAGGTCGCCCCAAACGACACCAGCAGCCCGCGCGTTCGCAGACTGTCCAGTGAGGCCTGCAGCGACACTTTACCGATGCTGTCATACACCACGTCCACGCCCTGCCCCGCAGTCAGTTCCTTGACTTGGGCGGCCAAGGTCGCCGCATCAAATACCAGCACGTGCGCGCAGCCTGCCTCCTGTGCGCGACCGACACTTTCAGGCCGGGACACAACACCAATCACCGTCGCCCCCAAGTGCCTCGCCCACGCCACCAGCAACTGGCCCACCGCGCCACCAGCACCGTAGACCAGTAGCTGACTGCCGGGACCTACTGAATAGGTAGTCTTGATCAAGTACTGTGCGGTGATGCCCTTGAACAACACTGCGGCGGCCTGTTCATCACTGACCGAGGCCGGCAACTTGACCAGACGCTCGGCCGGGTACAAGCGGCCACTGGCGTAGCTGCCAATCGGGCCGGTGGCATAGGCAACCCGATCGCCAACCTGCAATGAGGCGACGCCCTCGCCCACAGCCGTCACCCGCCCTGCCCCCTCCAGCCCCAAGCCACTTGGCAGCACCAGCGGCGCAGCACCCTTGCGTTGAAGCAGGTCGAGCGGGTTGACGCCGATGGCGGTCTGTTCAAGCCAGACCTGACCCGGCCCCGGCTGCTGCGGTTGCACAGTCTCCAGTTGCAGTACATCTGTAGTGCCGGTGTCGGTCAGAACGATTCGTGCGGACATGGCCAATTTCTCTGATTGGTGGAATGCCGTTGCAGCTTAGATAGCCATCTGCCGTCGAGCAATCAGGCCTGGCACAGATGATTCGTGCACCCGACGAAGCAATACATCTCGAAAGTACCGTTGCGGTCCAGCCCAAGCCCGGCAAGACTACGTCCACGACCACCCGACGCAGGCTTGCTCGCCAAGCCGTTCAGGCCACTGTTGCTTATGCACGACAAGACCACGTTCAGCGTGCCGGTAACCCACCGATCGCTGCTGCTGCCCATTCTTCTGAGTTTGCTGGCGTTTGCCGCCAACTCGGTATTCTGCCGTCTGGCCCTGCGCGACGGCGCCATTGATGCCACCGCCTTCACGGCGATCCGGCTCGGCAGTGGCGCGCTAGTGCTCGCCGCATTGGTGTACTGCACTCGGCGGCCTCGCAATCCGGCAGGCAGCTGGACCGGAGGACTGGCCCTGTTCGCCTATGCCTGGCTGTTCTCGCTCGCCTACCTGCAACTGGGTGCAGGCACCGGCGCGCTGATTCTGTTCGGGGCAGTACAGATCAGCATGTACGCTTTCGGCATGTGTCGAGGCGAACTGCTGCAGCGCAAGGTGCTGCTAGGGATGTTGATTGCCTTCGCCGGACTGCTTGCATTGCTGTTACCCGGCACCGACGCACCGCCGCTTGCCAGCGCGTTGGTCATGCTTACCGCAGGCATTGCATGGGGCGCGTATTCACTGCTGGGCAAAGGGTCAGCCGACCCGCTGGCGGCAACTGCAGGCAACTTCCTGCGCAGCTTGCCGCTGGTGCTTGGCGCTGTTGTGGCAATGGCGCTGAGCGGCGCATCGCTGCACTGGAGCGGCGAAGGCGTGCTGTATGCGCTCGGATCCGGCGTGCTGGCCTCCGGTGCCGGTTACAGCCTCTGGTATAGCGTGGTCAGGTGCATCAGCTCGCAGCAGGCGGCGACCATGCAGTTGAGTGTGCCGGTGCTGGCAGCGCTTGGTGGGGTGTTGTTGCTCGGCGAGCCACTGACCTGGCGCTTGGGCCTGACTTCGCTGGTGGTGCTCGGTGGGGTTGCGTTGGCGTTGCTGCCGACGCGTCGGGCCTAGGTAGCCAGCCGGGTAGCCTTTCACCCTCGATAGCGAATTTTCCTACGCCCTTATCAGAAGCCGGATAGGTCCCTCAAAAGCCCTACCTCGGTATGGTTGGCAGGCAATCAAAGCCGTGAAAACAGCGGCCCGCCCCCAGCCCCGTCGGCAACTCATCGGCCCTATCGGCGACGCTTGCAGACGCTGAAAAGGACGTCCCATGCCCAGCCAATCCGACCTGAGCTTCCGCTTCGAGCCTCTGGCCAGCCGCACGCCGTTCGAAGTGGTGTCGTTCACCCTCGAAGAAACCCTCAGCACGCCTTTCAAGCTCACGCTGGAGCTGATCAGCTACCGAGCTGATGTCGATTTCGCCGAGCTGATTGACAAGCCAGCGCTGTTCACCATTTGCCGCGACCAGCAGCCAGTACGCTACGTGCATGGTTTGATCAGCAGCCTTAGCCAGGGCGAAAGTGGTTTCTATCGCACCCGCTATCAAGCCGTCATCGAACCACAACTGGCACGCGCACGCCTGCGCTCCAACTGGCGAATCTTCCAGCAGCAGAGCGCAGCGCAGATCCTCGAGGTCATGTTCAAGCGCCAAGGCCTGACCCAGATCGAATTCAGCACCACGTGCGACCACCAGGTCCGCGAGTTTTGCGTGCAAGCCGGCGAAACCGACCTCGACTTCATTGCACGTCTGGCTGCAGAAGAAGGCTACATCTACAGCTTTGACCACAGCGCTACTGCCCACACCCTGCGCGTGACCGACCGGGTGATGAGCCTCGGGCAGATCAACAGAAGCGTCATCAAGCCCGCAGACGATCTACGCAGCTATGCCGAGGATGGCACCGCCGACCCGCTCAGCGTGCTGTATCACTCCAACAGTGGCGGCGATCCCGCCGGCCCTTGCCTGCGCAGGCTTCGCTATTGCGAGCAGGTGGCAACCACTCACCAGCAGCAGCGCGACTATACCTTCCTGCGGCCAGCCTACCGCCAACAACACGGGGTGGTTGCCAGCCAGTGGAAGCTGCCCTGCAACAAGTACGAACGCTTCGACTATCCCGGCCGCTACAACCTCGATGTGGTTGGCAAGCCGTTCACCCAGACGCGGCTGACCGCACGCCGCCACGCGGTGCGCCTGGCTGAAGTGGAAGGCGACGATGTTCGTCTGCAACCTGGGCTGAGCTTCAATCTGATCAATCATCCCCGTGAGGACCTCAACGCCCACTGGCGGGTGATCAGCGTGCGTCACGTCGGCAGCCAGTTCACCAGTCTGCAGGAAGAGGCGGCGGATGCCGATCAGGGCACACACTATGTCCAGCATGCTGAGCTGGTACCGGGCCGCATCGACTGGAAGCCCGCTTTGTTGGCCAGGCCGCGCATTGACGGGCCGCACATGGCGACGGTGGTCGGGCCGCCCGAGGAAGAGATTTATTGCGACCAGTGGGGGCGGGTCAAGGTCAGCTTTCCGTGGGACCGAGAAAGCAAGGACAACCAGTTCAGCTCGTGCTGGATCCGCGTTGCCCAGGGCTGGGCAGGTGGCAGTTGGGGATCGATGGCCATACCGCGAGTCGGCCAGGAGTGATCGTTCAATACGTCAATGCCGATCCCGATCAGCCATTGATTACCGGCCGCACCTACTGCGCCAACCAGCTGCCGCCCTATGATTTACCGCAGCACAAGACCCGCATGACCATCAAAAGCCAGACCCACAAAGGGCAAGGCTTCAATGAGCTGCGCTTCGAGGATGAGCTGGACCGGCAAGAGGTGTTCATTCACGCCCAGAAAGACCAGAACAACGTGGTCCGCCACAACGAAACCACCAAAGTCGGCAATGATCGCGCCGAGCAAGTCGAGCGTGACGAAACCCTCAGCGTCGGCCATGACCGCACAGAGTCGATAGGCAATGATGAAAAGGTTTCGATTGGTCAGGATCGTCAGCATCAAACTGGTCGCGATGACGTCCTCGAAATCGGCCGCCACCACAGCATCACTATCGCTCAGGACCGCATCGAGCAGGTCGGCAACCACCGCCGCGACACCACAGCTGCCAACCACACCGTCGATATCGGCGGGCACCTCGAACAACAGGTCGCTGGCCACGTCGACCTGAAAGCCGGCCAAGCTATTCGCTACCAGACCCAGGACTTCGAGATCGAGGTCGCTGGCAGCTTCTCGGTCAAATCGCCGGGCGGCACGTTACGCCTGGATGCTTCCGGGATAACCCTCGACGGTGTCGCGATAAATTTCAAAGGCCCTATCGGTCAAGCACCTGAGGGGAGTTCCTACGCCTTCAGCATCAGCGGCAAGCCTGAGCCGGGTGAGCCTGTCTGCCTGAGTTGCCTGCTCAAAGCGATTCAAGAGGGGCGCAGTGTTGTCCGCCTCGAAGGGGTCAACGCATGACCACAACGGCCACCAATCTTGGAAACGAGATCGTCGACGTACTGCGCAACCCGCGTTACCGCCTGACTGGCATCGTCGAGATAAGCCGCTTGAGCGAGCGAGATCGCAGCGAACTGCTGCGCCGTATCAAGGAATACGCGTTGCCATTACTTCAGCAGCCCGAATTCGCCAACCTGCAGGCGCTTGGGCCACGGTTGATCACTCCAGCGCCCGACTATGGCCTGGACGGTCAGTGGGGCAACTACTGGGATGTCGAACACTACGGCAAAGAGGGCATCTGCGCGTGGATCGTCAGTGCGATGCCGCCGCCAGAACTGCTCGTGCACCTGAGCCAGGCCAATCGCACGGTCGCGCCTGATGGCAATAGCTACCTGCTGCGTTGGCACATCGCACGCAGTCTCCAGGTTCTGCATGCACGGCGCGACTTGCCGGCGGTACGCGAGTGGCTCGCGCCTATCCATAAAATATGGATACCGGTACCTGACCCAGGTCGCGAGCGCTGGGTATGCCTCGAGGGAGAGGATCGCGCGCCGACCAGCCAAGGCAACGCCTTCGCGCTGGACTCCGCGTGCTGGCAGGCGCTGACCGGCGACCCGCTGGAATACACCTTGGCCGACGCCATCGGCACCGCGATGGCAGCTGCGGGCATGACCGGCCAATGCCACACCATTCGCCTAGGCATTGCTCGCGCGCATTTGAGTGCAGCTCGCAAAGCTGGCCTGAGCCGCCAGCAGGACCTGATCAGCTACGTGACCATGATGACCCTCAACGGCGATGCGCTGGCTGAGTCGGCCGCGTGGAAGCAGGCCGTTGCCGAAGCAAGCGAGCTCAAACGCCCGCTGGCAGACGCCCTGCTAGCGCCCCTCTCCTGCCAGCCTCGATAAGGACGCCACCATGATCAGCATGGACAAGCTCTTCGCTATTAATCGGGCTGCCTGCGAGGCCCTCAGCGTACCGTTAGCCGCAGGCCCTGCAGTCAGCTGCACCCGCAGTTTCACCATTCTGCCACTGCGCTACGCCGCCGTCGGCGGCAACTCCGGCTTGCGCGAGCGCCTGCCGCAATTGCCAGACAACCTGCATCACGCGCATCAGGCTGGCGCCCTGACTCAGGCTGCCTACGCGATACGACCACTGCGTGAAGGATTCCTTTACGTCATGGAAGCTCGCCGAATCGGCAACAGGTTGTTATTTCTTGACCCGTTCCGCATTTCGGCAGATGGCTCACTGGCCATCTCCAGCTTCGATGACCCCTGGCAAGCCCCGCCGGCCTCGCTGACGGCGCAGGACGTGATGCGCAACCTGGCATGGGCTCTGACTATCCACGATGTCGATGACCTGATCGGGCTGCGGCTGTTCTACAGCCCTGACCCGCTGAGCAGAGCTACGCTGATGCGGCTGTTCCACCAGGCTTCCAGCTTGCCGGCTGTGAACGTGGCCAAGTATGCCGCACCCTCCTGCTCGGTCCCTGAGTCCCATGTACTGACTTACGGTCAACTCGACCTGGTGGCCGATTTCGCCGCAGAGAACGATCCAGACCTGCGCAAGATGCTTGACGCACAGCTGTCCTCGACGCCGAAGATCATGTCGCTGGTGGCCTCTCGGCAGATGCTCAAGCCAAAGCCAAACAGCGATACGCCGCGAGGTATCGCCATCGTGGTGGAAGACGCGATCGGCATTACCCAGGATCTCAATGCCTGGCGCAACGCGGGCCTGGAACACCTCAAAGGCTGGCTGGAAACCACCACCCCCGGCGCTGAACCAGACCAGCCGGGGATCAGCAACGAGCGCAAGGTGCTGGTGGCACAAGCGTTCACTCAACTGCACGCCGAGTTCAGTGAGCGCAAGGTCGGCGCGCTGCTGAGCCGCCACACGCAGAGCCTGCGTGAGTACCTGACAGATGGCGCACAAAGCCTGCCGCCCGGTCCAACCCGCGAATGGTGGGCGCAGACACGCGAAGGCATTCTTGAAGTTGATGCGCAGTTCAAGCGCAAGGATCTCGAAGCGCGTGCTGCCACTGGCGAGTTTGCCAAGGCTTTCGAAGAGCGCTACTTGCCAAGGGTCGATCTGCCCGCCATGCACGTTCAGCTGGGCTGGTTCGAGACCGTCAGCCGCGAAGCGCAACGCCAGGCTGATGCCCGGGCAGGCGACCACCTGATGTGGCTGCAGCATCCGCGACTGCTTGCAGCGCTGGATCTCTACGATCAGGAAGACCTCAGCAGCGGTCTGTGCTTTGCACACCAGACCGGCCTCTGCGTGCTGGGTATGGAAGGCACCGTCAAAGGCGCGCAGTTGCTCAGCCGTTGGTGGCAGAGCGGCGAAGTTGAAGCGAGCAACTTGGCCATGCGCGCTTATGTGTTCAATCAGAAATCGGTTGCCGAGGTACTGGCAAAGACCCAAAGCGATATGCGCATTCTCCACGGACCAGCGGACGACTGGCAAAAACTGGAAACCGCACTGCAACAAGCCAAGGCACTGGCGGCCCAATTCAGCGCAATCGACGGCCATTTGGAGCAATTAGCCCAACATGGCCACGTCAATACTGCCGGCGCACTGGCCTGGATTAGTCATCTAGGGCGTGAAGCCCTGAGCGCCGGTGCGCCCAACGCTGTAGACCGAGCACTGCATAGGCGTCTGGTAACTCTCCTTACTGCTTCGCTGGGTGAGCAAGCACTCAACTTGCGCATGGCCGAACACGCGCAGGCCGGCCACACACCCTCACCGGGCCGCGTTGCCGCACCGATCATGCGCCGGCTTGATCAGGCCTATGTCGACAGTCTGAACGGCGCGCACAGCAACAGCTTCTACCGCCTGCGAGTCAGCAGCGCGCTGCTGTTGCTGGAAGCGAGCCTGTTGCTGCTGCAAGGCAGGCGAGAAGATAAGGATCGACGGTTCTGGAGCGAAGTGGCTGCGGGGGCGTTGACGAGTGCGGCGGCGGGGATGTAGTTGTTGGCTGTGGGGACAGAGCAAGCACTGGCATCTCTTGAAAGGAGGAGTGCCTCGGCGAGGGGAGCGAGCATTAGTCTAGGCCGGTATCGTGTCTGGGGGGCCGCAATGGCCAGCGCAGGAGGAGCAGTGAGCATCGCGTGGGACATCAACGATGCCCTCAGCGCAGGCGCCAATTACAGAGATACACGCGATCTCAAAAAAGGCATGTTAGCCGGAGCCTACTCAACGAGGGCTTTCGCGACCTTTATCCTTCTGAGCGGGCAAGGAGGAATCGCGTTCTCCCAAGCAGGCGCCTACTTCCGGTGGCTAGCACTAAATGCATCTAGTAAACACATAAGCGGCTCCGCGAAACTTTTGGCTGCATTCTCCAAGACCCTAGCAGGGAATCGCGCACTGCTATTGCTATTAAGTCGAATGGGGTGGATAGGTGGCGTAGTAGCTATCGGAATGACGTTTACACTCTTGGTCATAGATGAGAACGAACTGGAGAAATGGTGTGAAAAATGCTGCTTCAGCCGAAGCAAAAACACCAAATTTCATGAGCTAGACCAAGAAGAACTTGCATCATTTATTAATGCCGTATCGGAGACCCTCTAATGTTCTTATTTGAATGGGGCTACTGGCAGACTGTAATACGATCTGAGACTGATGAACCACGAAACAAGCTCCCTACCGACATTGATATTACGGACATACCCGCGTATGAAAGCGACGAAATCGAAAGCCTTGCTGCCGCTAGATTGAGTGCTAGCTTGGCACCCGCTTCAAGGGGGGCGGTTTATGTATACGATGATACGAATATAGAAATGAGATGTGGCATGGGGGAAGGCAAGCGCGGCCTTATCACCATATTGTCCTTAGCGTTGTTTGCCACTATCACAGCAGGGATAGCAGGCTCGTTAAATTTCGCCTTCGCCGTACCGTATGAAGATCCCACCGACGGTTCTACCGTGGACTTTTTCGCACTTGCACTCAGCATCTACCTTGGACTTCTGAGCTCTGGCTTTACGATTGCATACATTAAATTAGGACTACCAATATCGCGACTGGAGATATTCACGTCACGACATTTAATCATACGCTTCAATCGCAAAACTCAACAGGTCTATCTACATCGACCGCACTACTGCGGTGGTCTAGTGACACTCCCATGGATTGGCGTGAGCAGTTCAGGCGCTAATCACAACTCTGCAATCGCAGGAGGGGTTGGTTTTCCGCTATTCCTATATTGGTCACAATCGTTTACACGAAGCCACTATCCAGAGTGTGCGTGGGTTGGAAAAGCAGGAAACAATCAATCTGAAATCCAGGCCGAATGGGAATTCATCCGCCGTTTCATGGACGAAGGCCCCGAGGGCCTACCCCGCCCACGCATCACTTCACACTTCCCTTGGCCATGGCAGGCATTCACTCCGCAGTTCGAGGGCCTTACCCACTACTTCTGGAATTCGTCGCGGATCATCAAGTTAGGCCTCATTCTTATTTCGCCCGCCTTCCTCATTCTCGGTTTGGGCCACTGGCTAAGCCTGCTGCTGTGCTGGAAACCTCGGTGGCCAAAAATCATCCGCGAAGCAGGATTGCCCGGCAAACCCATCCCGCCGCTAACCACTTTGGCCGACAGGCCGCCTCATATCCAGGAGCGCCTGCGTGCGAACGCCCATCTGTGGGCCATACGCCCGGGCCAGCGGCCGGCGAAAAAACCACGCGCTACCCGTAGACGAGCCAAGCCCGGCAACCAGTCCACTACAGCCAAGGAGTCCTTCACCGATGAAACCCATTGTGCTGATCGGCCACAAACATGACTGCCCAATTCACGGCATCGGCGAAGTGGTCTCGGGCACTTCTGCGACAAGGGTCGGCGGGCGCGAGGTTGCTTGTGTTGGCGACCGCATAAGCTGCGGCGCCGTCATTGAAAGCGGCTCGCCAAGTTACGCCATCGCAGGCAAGGCCGTGGCCCGACTTGGGGACACCACTGACCATGGCGGCACGCTGATCGAGGGCGACAGCGGCTGGCTGGTCGGCTGAAGTATCGATGTCACTGGGCCCAGTGCACCGCCTAAGCTTGTACCTATCTGTCACTGCCGGAGCCAGCCATGTCCTCCCCCGACCCTGAAACCCGCCTCCAGCAAAGCTGGCATGACAACGCCCACGCCTGGATCGAAGCCGTGCGCAGTGGCAGTATCGAAAGCCGCCGCCAGGTCACCGATCAAGCGATCCTGCTGGCCATCCTGTCACGCCAGCCACAGCGGGTTCTCGACCTCGGCTGCGGTGAGGGATGGCTGTTGCGCGCCCTCACTGCTCGGGGTATCGAAGCCGTAGGCGTGGATGGCGATTCAACCCTGGTCGAGGCAGCACGCGCAGCCGGCTCGTCACCCGTCCACCACTGCAGCTACGAACAACTCGCCAGCGGCGATGTGGGACTCGGCAAATGCTACGACGCGATTTGCGCCAACTTCGCACTGCTTCATCAGGACATCATCCCGCTGCTGAGCGCGATGACCACCTTGCTGGCTCCGGGCGGCGTGCTGGTGATCCAGTCGCTACACCCATGGAGCGCCGCCAACGGTGATTATCAAGATGGCTGGCGTGAAGAATCCTTCGCTGGGTTCAAGGGTGATTGGAAGCCGATGCCGTGGTACATGCGCACGTTGACAAGCTGGCTCGCGGCGTTGGACATGGCCGGACTAACCCTCCTCCAACTGCAGGAACCGCAGCATCCACAAAGCACCGTTCCGCAATCGCTACTGCTGGTCGCAGAGCTGACACACAAGGAATAACGCTGAAACCCCGCAAACACAAAAGGATATAAAAATAACAAAACAATCTAACCAAATGGAATAAAGAAATTGAAAGCCTTGAGCCGCCTCCCTTACGCTGGAGCCCACATTCCAGCCTTCGCTCAGGAGCACCCGCCTTGTCCAACCGTGCCTTTTCTCCCCTCCGCCGTTTCTTGCTCGGCGGCCTGCTGGCCAGTGTCGTCAGCTCCATACTGCCTTGGTCACAAGCCATAGCCGACGATGCCAAGACCTTGCGCATCGGCTACCAGAAATTCAACAGCGTAAACATCCTCAAGGGCACGGGCGCCTTGGAAAAGGCGCTCGCTGCACAGGGCGTGAAAGTCAGCTGGCACGAATTCGCCGCCGGCCCGCAACTGCTAGAAGCGCTGAGCACCGGTGCGATCGACCTGGGTCACGCCGCTGATGCACCGTCGGTGTTCGCCCAGGCCGCTGGCAAGCCTGTGGTCTATCTGGCGGCTGAACAGCCCTACCCGCGCGGGATTGGCCTGGTGGTACGCGAACAGGATCACATCACCAGCGTGCAGGAGCTCAAGGGCAAGCGAGTTGCCACTGGCCGCGGCTGGAATGCCCAATACCTGCTGGCCGTCGCGTTGCAGCAAGCTGGCTTGAGCTATCAGGACATTACCCCGGCATACGTCAACAACGCCGCCGATGCCGTCGCCGCCCTACAGTCGGGTAGCGTGCAGGCTTCGACGCTGTGGGACCCATTCCTGGCAGCAGCCGAGCAGCAACCGGGCTTGAAAAACCTGCGCGACGGTAGCGGCCTGACCAACAACCGGACCTTCTACCTCTCCACCGCGAGCTTTGCCGACCAGCACCGCGAATGGCTGAAGACGTTCTTCAGCGAGCTGGCCAAAGTCAGCCAGTGGGCCAATGCCAAGCCAGCGGAAGTTGCCAGCCTGCTGGCACCGCAACTAGGGATCAAGGCTGAGGTGCTGGAAGTGGCCAGCGAGCGCCGCAATTACAACGCCGTGCCGATTACCCCGGCAATCGTTGCCGAACAGCAAAAACTGGCCGACACCTTCCAGGGCCTGGGTCTGATCCCACACAAGTTGACCGTGGCTGACGCGGTGTACCCGACCGCCGTCCTGCCCTGACGCCAAGGAACGCCTCGCATGCCCCGCCCGATTCGCTTCAACGCCTTCAGCATGAACGCCGCCAGTCATCAGTCCCCCGGGCTGTGGCGCCATCCGCGCAATACCAGCGTGGCGTTCAACCGGCTGGACTACTGGACTGACCTGGCTCGTCTGCTTGAGCGTGGCCTGTTCGACGCGCTGTTCATTGCCGATGTCATGGGCATCTACGACGTCTACCAAGGCGGGCCCGAAGCGGCCCTGCGTGGGGGCGTGCAGGTCCCGGTCAACGATCCCCTGCTGCTGGTCCCGGCCATGGCCGGGGTTACCGAGCATCTGGGCTTCGGCGTGACCTTCTCGCTGACCTACGAGCACCCGTACCCGTTCGCCCGCCGCATGTCGACCCTGGACCACTTGAGTAATGGCCGGGTCGGCTGGAATATCGTCACCGGCTACCTGGACAGCGCTGCACGCAATCTTGGCCTGGCTCGGCAGTTGGGCCATGACCAGCGCTACGACCTGGCCGATGAATACCTGCAGGTGCTGTACAAGCTCTGGGAGAAAAGCTGGGATGACGATGCCGTATTGCTGGATCGCGAATCGGGCCGCTACATTGAACCCTCGCGGGTCCATCCGATTGGCCATCACGGCGAGCATTTCCAGGTCCCCGGGATGCACCTTTGCCAACCCTCGCCGCAGCGCACGCCTGTGCTGTTCCAGGCCGGCGCCTCCGCGCGCGGTCAGGCCTTCGCTGCGGAGCACGCCGAGTGCGTATTCATCAGCGGACCGACGCCGACGGTGCTGCGCCGCTATGCTGACGGCGTGCGCCAGGCCAGCGCCGCGGCGGGACGCGGCCCTGACGAGGTGCTGATTTACGCGCAGGCGCTGTTGATCGTCGCGGACAGCCGTGAGCAGGCGCAGGCGCGCTTTGCCGAATACCGCAGTTATGTGGATCTTGACGCCGCGCTGGCGCTGCTGTCCGGCTGGACCGGCATCGACTTCGCCGGCCTCGATCCGGATGCGCTGATTGAATATGTCGAGAATGATGCTGGCCGCGCAGCCCTGGCCGCCTTTACCGCGGCCGACCCAGGCCGGCAGTGGACGGTGCGCGAAGCCGCCGAATTCATCGGCCTTGGCGGCCGCGGCCCAGTCTTGATCGGCTCCGCCAGCGAGGTTGCCGACCAACTGGAGCGCTGGCTCGACCAGACCGGTGTCGATGGTTTCAACCTCACTTACGCCGTACAACCGGATGATTTGAGCAATGTCGTCGAGCTGCTGATTCCAGAGCTACAACGGCGCGACCGCTACCCTGTGGCCTACGCGGAAGGCACATTGCGCCACAAGCTGTTCGGCCAAGGTGATCGCTTGCCCGAGAACCACGCGGGGCGCAAGGTGAGCATTCAGTAATCGAATAGCGGGTATTTCAACATTTAATTTGTGGATGGCTGTGCACGGACCCTATCCTGTCCGTGCATCCCCTGCGGCGCACCGGCCGGTGCGGTTTCCGGCACGGGGAGAGAACAACAAGTCGAGACTGTCCATGTCGAACCATTCCTACTTCGCCCCTCACGGTGGGCACCCCGCTCAAACCGAGCTGCTGACTGACCGTGCCATGTTCACCGAAGCCTATGCCGTTATCCCCAAAGGCGTGATGCGTGACATCGTCACCAGCCACCTGCCGTTCTGGGACAAGATGCGCATGTGGGTTATCGCTCGCCCTCTGAGCGGCTTTGCCGAGACCTTCTCGCAGTACATCGTTGAAGTCGCTCCGGAAGGCGGCAGTGAGCGTCCAGAGCTGGACCCGAACGCCGAAGCGGTATTGTTCGTGGTCGAGGGTGAAATCGACATCACCCTGCAGGGCAAGCATCACACCCTGGCGCCTGGCGGTTATGCGTTCATTCCACCAGGCGCCGAGTGGAGCCTGCGTAACCACAGCAAGGCCAACGTCACCTTCCATTGGCTGCGCAAGCATTACCAGCGCGTCGAAGGCCTGGATATTCCAGAAGCGTTCGTCACCCACCGCGACAATGCGACCAAGATCGAGATGCCGGGCACCAACGGTGGCTGGGTCACAACGCGCTTTGTCGACATGGCCGATATGCGCCATGACATGCACGTCAACATCGTCACCTTCCAGCCCGGCGGCGTGATCCCGTTCGCCGAGACGCATGTGATGGAGCACGGTCTTTACGTGTTGGAAGGCAAAGCCGTGTATCGCCTGAACCAGGATTGGGTTGAAGTTGAAGCTGGCGATTTCATGTGGCTGCGCGCGTTCTGCCCGCAAGCTTGCTATGCCGGCGGCCCGGGTCCGTTCAGCTACCTGCTGTACAAGGATGTCAACCGTCATGTGCACCTGACACTCAATCCGCAGCGCTGAGTCAGCACAACGGGGCCGCTTAGCTGCGGCCCTTTGCCGCGATCGGCGCCTTAGCACACATCGACGGCTCGCTGTCAGGCGATCCGCTTGGCTGCAACCGGCTGCTGTGCCTGACGTTGCTGAGCGCGCAGCTCTGCAACCAAACCCACCAGATCGCGGCAACTGTTAAGGCTGTCGATCGGCACATCAGTCAGGGTTACGCAGTGCTTCAAGCTTTGGCCCTCGCCCAGCCGGATGGTCAGGCTGGCACCATCAGGGCAACTGACCTCGCACCGATCAGGCAGGCAGGCCTGTTCGATGATTTGCCGCATTTCCAACATTGAAACACCTATCAACGACATGGTACGACCCTCTTCATGGGATGGCCTGTTGTCTTTGAGTGCACCGTCAAGGGCGAGGCGTCAGCTGAGGTTGCTCAATTTCAAGCGGCGGTCCATTCGCCAGAACATCCACTGCCCAGCCACCCACTAGCACCTTAGTGGAAGATCGCCGAGCCATGACGACCGTTCGATCTGCCATCGCCCTCGCGCGACGGGCGGTCCGCCTATGCCTGCCGCTCAGTGGGCGGCGCCATGCCTACCACCCATACGTCCAAATCGACCCGCTTGAAAGTCATCCAACGCCTCGGCAATCTGCGCCTGGCTATTCATCACAAAAGGCCCATAGCCAACGATTGGCTCGTCGATCGGTTCACCGCTGAGCAGCAGCAGGACCGCACCCGCCTGCGCCTCGAGGTGGACCCCCGCGCCGGCTCGGTCAAGCAGCACCAAACTGGCCGGGCCGGCTGCGCGGTTACCATTGACCGTTACGCTGCCGCGCAGCACGACTATGGCGGCGTTGCGCCCAGTGGCGACCGGCAGTTGCAGCGTTGCGCCGGCGTTGAGGCGGACATCCCAGACATCCATCGAGGTGAATGTGCGCGCCGGGCCCGCGGCGCCCTCGAACTCGCCGGCAATGACTCGCAGGCTGCCGCACTGGTCTGCCAGCGGCACAACCGGAATATTCGCTGCCAGCAGTGTCTGGTAACCCGCCGGGGCACGCTTGTCCCGCGCCGGCAGATTGACCCACAGCTGCACCATCTCCAGTGCTCCGCCGCTGCGGGCAAACGCTGGCGAATGGAATTCTTCATGGATGATGCCATCGGCAGCGGTCATCCACTGCACATCCCCCGGCCCGATCAAACCGCCGGCGCCCGTGGAGTCGCGATGCTCGACTTCGCCCTGGTAGACGATGGTCACGGTCTCAAAGCCGCGGTGCGGGTGTTCGCCAACGCCGCGCCGAGCGGTGGTGGGCGCAAAATCGTGCGGGCCGGCGTAGTCCAGCAGCAGAAACGGACTGATATGCCGAGCCAGTTGGTCATAAGTAAACAGGCTGCGCACCGGAAAACCATCGCCCACCCAGTGCCCGGCAGGGGCTTGATGAACGCCCAGAATGTCTTTCATGAGAGGTCTCCTTTTTGACTGGGTACAAGCTTACCTGCGGTGATAATCGAGCAATAGACGGTGTAAACAGCACTGATTGTCTCGCTGACAGGACAATCTGCGTGCCTGTCAGATGGCATGGACCATCAGAAGCTCTGTCAGCACCTGCGCCAACGAGCGCACCATCTGCTCGGCAGTTGGCCTGTGCACTATGACAATCTCGTAGCTGTCGACCTCCGGCAAACCGTGCTCGGTACCCAGTACGCGGTGTTCAGCCGTCGCAGCACGCGGCGGCAGCAGGCTCACACCCATACCATCGGCAACCGCCGCTTGAATCCCGCTCAGGCTGGAACTGGTGAAGCTGATGCGCCAGCGCCGGCCCATGCCTTCGATGGCGTTGATCATGTCATCGCGGTACAGCCCACGCGGGGGGAAGGTCACCAGAGGAATTGGATCGAGTTCGAACGCCGGCAGCCGCGCACTATCGATCCACTGCAGGCGCTCGGGCCAGCAGGCCACCCCTTCGCGGCTGTTGCGCCGCTGTTTGAGCAGCACCAGGTCCAGCTCACCATTGTCGTAGGCTTGGCTAAGGTCGCGACAAAGCCCGCTGGTCACCTCGAGTTTGACCTGCGGATGGCGCCGGCTGAAGTCAGACAGCGCATTGGTCGTGCGCCCGCCGACGAAATCCTCCGGCACCCCAAGCCGCACCGTAGTACCGACCATCGCGCCGGCCAGGGCTTCGAGCATCTGATCGTTGAGCGCCAGCATGTGCCTGGCATAGCCAAGCAAGGTCTGCCCGGCATCGGTAGGCAACACATCACGATTGCCCCGCACCAGCAGGCGATGGCCGACCATTTCTTCCAGCCGCCTGACTTTTTGACTGATGGTCGATTGAGTCGAGTGCAAGCGGGCTGCGGCAGTTGTGAAGCTGCCGCAATCGGCCACCACAACGATCGCCCGCAACAAGTCGAGATCGAACAACGCCCTATTCGATTTAACGCTGATAGACATCAGAGGATTCAATTTATAAATGATCAGTCTGACTTTTAGCATGCCTACCAGCGCTGAACCACCCACGTGCTCCGCCAAGGGCCGATAAGCCCAGGATGCCTTGACGTAAACGTAAAGCTCCCAGTAGCTTAGTGCGATAAATCTTCCGAGCCCAAGCATGAGCACCCAGACCTACAGCATCTCCGACCTGTCCCGTGAGTTGGACATCACTACCCGGGCCATCCGCTTCTATGAAGAGCAAGGCCTGATCAGCCCTGAGCGGCGCGGGCTGGAGCGCATCTACAGTGCCCGCGACAAAGTCACGCTCAAGCTGATTCTGCGCGGCAAGCGCATCGGCTTTTCTCTGGCCGAGTGCCGCGAGCTGATCGAGCTCTATGACCCGAGCGGCGGCAACTTCAAACAGCTCAACAGCATGCTGGTGAAAATTGCCGAGCGGCGCGCTCAGCTGGAGCAGCAGATGCTCGATATTGAGCAGATGCACCTTGAACTGGATACCGCTCAGGAGCGTTGCGAGCAAGCGCTTGCCGCCACGCCCAAACCTTCCGATAGCACGTGCTGACTCGCCACAGGAACCCTGCCATGTCATTGCCAACACACGTTCGCCTGGTTGAAGTCGGCCCGCGCGACGGCCTGCAGAACGAAGCCCAGCCGATCAGCGTCGCCGACAAGGTGCGCCTGGTCGATGACCTGAGCGATGCCGGTTTGTCCTACATCGAGGTGGGCAGTTTCGTCTCGCCTAAGTGGGTCCCGCAGATGGCCGGCTCGGCCGAAGTATTCAGCGCGATCAAGCAGCTTCCTGGGGTCACCTACGCAGCGCTGGCGCCGAACCTGCGTGGTTTTGAAGACGCGGTTGCTGCGGGTGTCAAAGAGGTAGCTGTATTCGCCGCTGCTACCGAGGCGTTCTCACAGCGCAATATCAACTGCTCGATCAGTGACAGCCTGCAGCGCTTCGAACCGATCATGGAAGCAGCGCGCAGCCATGGTGTGCGGGTGCGCGGGTACGTGTCGTGTGTGCTTGGTTGTCCTTATGAAGGCCGGGTCAGCGCCGAGCAGGTTGCTCCGGTCGCCAAGGCGCTGCATGACATGGGCTGCTATGAGGTATCGCTGGGCGACACCCTCGGTACCGGCACTGCCGGTGACACACGCAGATTATTTGAAGTGGTCGCGGCGCAGGTGCCGCGTGCACAACTGGCCGGGCACTTCCACGACACCTATGGCCAGGCCCTGACCAACGTCTACGCGAGCCTGCTGGAAGGTATCCAGGTGTTTGACAGCTCGGTCGCCGGGCTTGGCGGCTGCCCTTATGCCAAGGGCGCTACCGGCAACATCGCCACTGAAGATGTGCTGTACCTGCTGCAGGGGTTGGGGATCGAGACCGGCATAGACCTCGACCGGCTGATCGCCGCCGGCCAGCGCATCAGCCAGGTGCTGGGGCGACCGACAGGCTCGCGTGTCGCGCGGGCCCGAAGCGCACAATGAGTCACACTAATGTCATCAATGTGTGGGCCTGGTGTTACCGCCCCCACGTTGCGCAGCGGAAATTCGGGTAACAGGGAAACAATTCGACAGAATTTCCCGCAGTGAAAATACGCATAAAATAGCCAAGCCCTTGATTTTCAAGGCTTTTAAAAAGTTGGCACGTCACCTGCTATATCTCTGGCATAACAAGAACAAAAACGTGACACCCAATAAAAACAACAGGTAACGGCTCTGACATAACAAGAACAACACGGCAGAGGCGTAGCAAGCAGATTTTTTTGGAGTAGAACTGGTTTCCTGGGGGTTAACCCCGCGGCCTGACACAGAACAACAAAACTACCTCCAGGTAGCCACAGTCACGGTCGGATCAACATGATGAAAGCAGGTCAGCGCTCAAAAAAATACGTTTGCTCTTGACCCCGCATGGGGGTTGCTCGCAGCACCGAGGCAGGCTTACAAAAACAACAAAAGGCCCGTCTTCAATAATAACAACAGAGCAGGCAGCAACGATTTGAGGGGAGCTTCGGCTCCCCTCAGTGCTATCAGCCCTCTTCTTCCCGCTGCTTCTGATCGTTGCCTCCTTCGACCTTATCTACCAGCTTGGGCATGGTGCTCAGCACCAGCAGCGCCAGGATCGTACTGATCAGCGCAGTCGCCTCCCGCCCCATCCCGGCAGCCGTCCCAATGGCTGCGGTCATCCATAAGCCCGCCGCAGTAGTCAGCCCCTTGACGTGGCTGGGATCCTTGCCATTGCCTTTGAGAATGGTACCCGCACCCAAAAAGCCGATACCTGCAACGATGCCCTGGATTACCCGGCTCAGCGCCTGAGCATCTGCGCCGGCCATACTCGGCGCCAGCACGAACAGTGCTGCACCCACGGAGACCAGCATGTGCGTACGCACGCCAGCAGACTTGCCGCGGTGTTCACGCTCAAAGCCCAGCACGGCGCCCAACACCGCGGCCATCAGCAAACGCACCAGAATGCGTGTGACCTCCTCGACGTTGGTCACATCGGCAAACTCGGTCTGGATAGTAACCAGAATCCTCTCCCAGCCGCTTTCCATCAACATCCTCCTCTGCCCGTGTTGACGGTTGACCCCTCAGCCCACGCCGAAGTGCCGTTCGATCAGCCAATGCAGCAACCCGGGCAACCGTGCGGTCACTAATAGCAACCACCCAGAGGACGCTGACATGCCTATAGAAGTTGACCAGAACAGCCGCCACTGCACGCTCATCGGCGACAAGCTGCGGATCGAGGGCACTGGCCCGGAAGTCGAGATCGTCACTGACGAGCAGCTGCGCATGTCCGTCGCTGTGCTTGCAGGGGAGCGCGTACCGATCACCGAAGCGGAGGCTGACGCCCTCACTGTTATCGGTGCGGTAGATAGCCGCAGGCATCTGAAGGCAAGTGAGCCTGGCTCGGTAATCTAAGGGTTTGCCGCGGCCCACGAGATAACTGATACGGTTTTTATCGCGTTAGCTGAGTCTGTGCTGCAAACAGTCAGCGGCCCATAGTGCCCGGGTCTGTTGAAGCCTGATGAGCCACGCGACATGAGCGATAAGATTCCGTACCACGTGATTGAGGTAACACCCCCAGCAGCCCAAAGAGGCAGCGGTTACAGCGGCGGCGCCGTTCACACGCGCAGCTTCAGCGGCATCTACCGCGATCTTCGGATCGGTTTTGCCGGTGCCTTGTTTGCCTTGTTCTTTGGTACGGCCTGGCTGGACTGGGATGGCCGCCAGGCAGTGCTGTGGGATCTTGCTGACAGTAAATTTCACGTATTCGGTACCACCTTTTGGCCGCAGGACTTCATCCTCCTGTCGGCGCTGCTGATCATCAGCGCCTTTGGCCTGTTTGCCATCACCGTCTTAGCAGGCCGAGTCTGGTGCGGTTACAGCTGCCCGCAGAGCACCTGGACCTGGTTGTACATGTGGTGCGAAAAAATCAGCGAAGGCGATCGCAATCAGCGCATCAAGCTGGCGGCGGTGCCATGGAGCGTGAACAAAGTTGCCCGGCGGAGCTTGAAACACGCGCTGTGGCTGGCCATTGCCGTACTTACCGGGCTGACTTTTGTCGGCTACTTCACGCCTATCCGCCCCCTGGCGCAGGAGCTGCTGAGTTTGCAGCTGACGGGTGTTGCCCTGTTCTGGGTGCTGTTTTTCACCGGCGCCACGTACCTCAATGCCGGTTTTCTGCGCGAAGCCGTGTGCATGCACATGTGTCCCTACGCGCGCTTTCAAGGTGTGATGTTCGACAAGGACACCCTCGCCGTCGCCTATGACCCGCGTCGCGGCGAAGCGCGAGGCCCACGCAAGAAAGGCAGCGACCCGCGCGCGCAGCAGCTGGGCGACTGCATCGACTGCACGTTGTGCGTGCAGGTCTGCCCGACCGGTATCGATATCCGCCAAGGCCTGCAGATGGCCTGCATCGGCTGCGCCGCTTGCATCGATGCCTGCGACGGGGTGATGGACAAGATGGGCTACCCGCGCGGGCTGATCGGCTACAAGTCCGAGCACACCTTGCAAGGCGGCTCCACCCACTGGCTGCGCCCACGCCTGCTCGGCTATGTAACCGCGCTGGTGGTCATGATCGGCGCCCTGGTGCTCGCCCTGCAGGAGCGGTCGATGGTGTCGCTGGATGTGATCAAGGACCGCGGCTTGTTCCGCGAAAACGCCTTGGGCCAGATCGAGAACATCTACTTGCTCAAGGTCATCAACAAGACCCAGCAGCCACAGCGCTACGAGCTGCGCCTGGTGGATGCGGACGGCTTCGAGCTGCACGGCAGCACCGAATTCACCTTGCGCGCCGGCGAAATGGGCGAGCTGCCGGTATCGGTCGCGATGCTTGCAGAGCGGCCTAGCAGCAGCGCCCAGGACCTGACCTTCGAGATCCAGGACAGCGACGAGCCAAGCATTCGCAGCAGCGCGCGCAGCCGCTTCGTCGCGCCGTTGAACCGCTGATCCCTTACACTGAGCCATCACCATGCCTGCCGAGCGCCCATGAAACGCTACGAACGCTTTGCCGATGACATTGCTGAACTGATCCGCTCCGGGGTACTCGGCCCTGGCCAGCGGGTGCCCTCTGTGCGCTACGCCAGCCAGACCCACGGGGTCAGCCCGTCGACAGTGTTTCAGGCCTACTACCTGCTCGAGCGGCGAGGTTTGATCCGTGCCAGACCGCGCTCAGGCTATTTCGTCAATGCGCATGCGCCGCAGCAAATGAGTGAGCCGCAGATCATGGCGCCAGTCAGCGAGTCAACCGAGGTTGACGTCAGCGGGCTGGTATTTTCCATCCTCGACTCGATCAAAGATCCCAATACGGTTCCGTTTGGCTCGGCATTCCCCAGCCCTGCGTTGTTCCCACTGCAACGCCTGTCGCGCTCATTGGCCAGCGCCAGCCGCGCGATGGACCCGCGCATGGCGGTCACCGACCTGTCGCCCGGCAACCCGCAACTGCGCCGGCAAATCGCCCTGCGCTACATGGTCGCTGGGCTGATGTTGCCGATGGAAGAGCTGTTGATCACCAATGGCGCGCTCGAGGCATTGAACCTTTGCCTGCAGGCAGTCACCGAGCCAGGCGACCTGGTGGCCATCGAAGCGCCGGCATTTTATGCGTGCCTGCAGGTACTTGAGCGGCTCAAGCTCAAGGCTGTGGAAATCCCCGTGCACCCGCGTGAAGGGATGGACCTTGGGGTGCTTGCACAGACCCTGGACAAGCACCCGGTCAAGGCGGTGTGGTGCATGACCAATTTTCAGAACCCGGTCGGTGCGAGCATGCCTGAGCACAAGAAGCAGGAACTGGTAGAACTGCTCCGGCACCATCAGGTGCCGCTCATCGAAGACGACGTATATGCTGAGTTGTACTACTCGCAGCAAGCGCCCAAACCGGCCAAAGCCTTCGACACCGATGGCCTGGTAATGCACTGCGGCTCGTTCAGCAAAAGCCTGGCGCCGGGGTATCGCATTGGTTGGGTCGCGGCCGGGCGCTTTGCGCAGAAGGTAGAGAGGCTCAAATTGATGACCTCGTTGTGCGCATCCATGCCTGCGCAGGCGGCCATCGCCGATTACCTGCAGCACGGCGGCTATGACCGTCACCTGCGCAAGCTTCGTTATGCGCTGGAGGGTCAGCAGGCGAGCATGTTGGCAGCGATTGCGCGCTACTTCCCGGCGCAGACGCGGGTCAGTCAGCCCTCTGGTGGATATTTCCTGTGGCTTGAGCTGCCAGAACAAATGGATGCGCTGAAGCTGTTTCACATGGCTGCCGCACAAGGCATCAGTATTGCCCCTGGGCCGATCTTTTCGCCGACCCGGCGCTTCGGCAACTGCATCCGCTTGAACTACGGCAGCCCATGGGATGCGAGCGCCGAGCAAGCCATGGAAACCTTGGGGCGAATTGTGCGCTCGTTCTAGCGGTGACCGACCAGTCAAGCTACAGTTGCGCAGTGAGATATAGCGCAGGATGCAAATATGCACGACCCCTCAACTGCGCGCCTTGCGCCAGCAACTGGACGCCTTGCAGCAACGCAACAACGCCCTTGAAGCACAACTCGCGCAGCGCCAGTGAAGCGAGCAAAGTCTTTATCGCTTTGTCTTCGACACCATGGACATGGGCTGTTGCATCATCGAATTCTTCGACGGCCCGGCAGGCCCGCTGAGCGACTATCGGCATGTACTGACTAATACAGCTTGCTTCACCCATGCCGGGATCGACCCACTGGGCAGAACTATTCGCCAGTTGCCCCCCGTCAGGCGGACTTCTGGGTCGAGTTCTACGGCCAGGTCTTGCGCTCCGGTGAGCCAAAGCAGCTCGAGCAGACGCTGGACGCGACAGGCACCGACAACGGCACAGGCATGAATTCGCAGATACTGCTCAAACCTTTTGACCTTAAGACCTTGGCCCAACGCGTCAGTCAACTGTTGGCGGCGTCAGCACCATCGCAAGCCGGTCCTGAATGACGGGGATTTCGGCTAGCGCCCGCCGCCTAGTTCGATGAAGCTGCCGGTCGAGTAGGACGCCTTATCCGACAGCAGCCAGAGAATCGCCTCGGCGACTTCCTCTGGTTGGCCGCCCCGCCCCATCGGCAACCCTGCCTCAAGTTTGTGCACGCGCTCGGCATCACCGCTGAGCGCATGAAAGCCGGTGTGAATATAACCGGGCCGCACCCCATTGACGCGCACGCCTTCGCCGGCCACCTCTTTGGCCAAGCCAATGGTGAACGTATCCAACGCGCCTTTCGACGCAGCGTAATCAACGTACTCCGCAGGTGAACCAAGGCGCGCTGCCAACGACGACACATTGACGATCGCCCCACCCTGGCCGCCGTGCCGACGGGCCATGCGCAGCAAAGCATGCTTGGCACACAGCATCGGCCCGACCACATTGGTTTTCATCAGGTTGAGCAGGCGGAACTCGGACATTTCTTCCAGGCGGCTCTGCGGGCCGATGGTACCAGCGTTGTTGACCAGTGCCGTTACCGGCCCAAGCTCATGGTCAACGCGCTGGAACAGCTGGATGACCTCGTCCTCGACACTGGCATCGGCACGCACGGCAATCGCTTCGGCACCGCGCTCGCGGACCTCGGCAAGGATGCGCTCGGCTGCCTGATCGTCAGCACGATAATTGATGCAGATACGATAGCCTTGCTCAGCGGCAAGCCGCGCTGAAGCAGCGCCGATGCCACGGCTGGCGCCGGTAATCACGATAACCTTGTCCATCGATTGCCCCTGGGCGACTGGTGGCACAAGGCTAACGCTTGCTTGCCTGAGTTGACAACTAATGTCCCGCTGAGGCCGGCCCGGCCTTGGCCGTAAACGGCGGCTTGGCAAACCATACCAACAGGATCAGGCCGGCGAATACCCAGGTCATCAGGGTGAAGTAGTCCACCGTCGACATCATGTAGGCCTGGCTGTTGACGATCTGCTCAAGCTGCGCGTAGCTCTGCGGGCTGGCGCCCCCCAGTTGCTCAAGCGTATGCCGAGTGGCGGGATCGTACTGGCTGATGTGCTCGCTCAAATAGGCGTGATGCTGATCGGCCCGGCGAATCCAGATCCAGGTTGTCAGCGATGCCGCAAAGCTGCCGCCCAGGGTCCGCAGGAATGTCGCCAGGCCTGAGCCATCGGCGATCTGCTGCGGTGGCAGGTCAGACAGCAGAATGCTCAAGGTCGGCATGAAGAACAGCGCCACGCCGATGCCCATGAACAGCTGCACCAGGGCAATGTGCTGGAAGTCCACCTCGCTGGTGAAGCCGGCGCGCATGTAACAGCTGGCGCCGATCGCGAGAAATGCCAGGCCGGCCAGCACCCGCAGGTCGAAGCGGTGCGCATACTTGCCCACGAAAGGCGACATGATCACCGGCAGCAAGCCAATCGGCGCCACGGCCAGCCCGGCCCAGGTGGCGGTATAGCCCATCTGCGTCTGCAGCCATTGCGGCAGGATCAAGTTGATGCCGAAAAAGCCTGCGTAGCCGCCAACCAGCACGATGGTGCCGACGCGAAAGTTGCGATGGGCAAACAGCCGCAGGTTCACCACCGGGTGGCGGTCGGTGAGCTCCCAGATGATGAAGATGGCCAGGAACACCACCGAGATCAGGCTGCCCATGATGATGAACGACGACTCGAACCAGTCCAGGTCGTTACCTTTGTCGAGCACTACCTGCAACGCCCCCACCCCAATGATCAAGGTGATCAAACCGATGTAGTCCATTGGTTGCCGGCTGGTCACGACCGGTCGCGTGCGCATCTGCTGGCGCACCACGGCAGCGGCGAACAGGCCAATTGGAACGTTGATGAAGAAAATCCACGGCCAGCTGTAGCTGTCAGTAATCCAGCCGCCCAGGATCGGCCCGGCAATCGGTGCAACAACCGTCACCATCGCCAGCAGCGCCAGCGCCATCCCCCGCTTGGCCGGTGGATACACTGCAATCAGCAAGGTCTGCGTCATCGGGTATAGCGGCCCGGCGACCACCCCCTGCAGCACGCGAAAGCCAACCAGCTCTGGCATCGACTGGGCGATCCCGCACAGAAATGACGCCATCACGAACAACAGCGTCGCCCAGATGAACAGCTTGACCTCACCAAAACGCCGGCTTAGCCAGCCGGTCAGCGGCAAGGCAATCGCGTTGCTCACCGCAAACGAGGTGATCACCCAGGTGCCCTGCTCGTAACTGACACCGAGGTTGCCGGAAATGGTCGGCAAGGCGACGTTGGCGATGGTGGTATCGAGTACCTGCATGAACGTCGCCAGCGACAGACCAATGGTGGTCAGCAGCAGGCTTGGCGGAGTGAACTGCGCAGCGCCGTTGTTGTTCATCGCTGCGCCGTCTTGCCTGCGGCGCTGTTGTCATGGATCAAGCGCGCGATCAGCCGGTCAGCGTCGACCAGTTGGCGCTCATACACCTGGGTGCTGTAGCTGGCTTGTTGCGGAGGCTGTTGCGCCAGGGTCGGGCCGGTCTGATCGTGCAGGTCGACTTCAACCACCGTCGACAAGCCGATGCGCAGTGGATGATCGCGCAGTTGCTCGGGGTTAAGGTGCACACGCACTGGCACCCGCTGGACGATCTTGATCCAGTTGCCGGTGGCATTTTGCGCAGGCAGCAAGGCAAACGCGCTGCCGGTACCGGCACCGAGGCTGTCGATGGTGCCGGTGTACTTGATGTCGCTGCCATACAGATCGGCGCTGATCTCTACCGGCTGGCCGATGCGCATATTGCGCAGCTGGGTTTCCTTGAAGTTGGCGTCGATCCACACCTCATCCAGCGGGATCACGGCCATGGTCGCAGTGCCCGGTTGCAAGCGCTGGCCCAACTGCACGGTGCGTTTGGCAACATAGCCTGTAACGGGTGCAACCAAGGTAGTGCGAGCGTTATCCAGATACGCTTGGCGTACATCGGCAGCGGCAGCCATCACCTCCGGGTGCGAGGCCAACAGCGTGTCGTCAACCAGCGCAGTACTGGTGTTCAGCTGCTGCTGGGCGCTGTCCAAGGCACTTTGCGCGGAACTCAGGTCATCCTGGGCATGGGAGATCTCTTCGCGGGAGATCGCCCCGCTGTCGGCCAAGACCTCGCGCCGGTTGTAGTTATCGCGGGCTTTCTTCAATTCCGCAGCGCGGCTTTGCATCTGTGCCTTGAGCGAGTCGACGTTACTGTACAAGCCGCGGACCTGGCGAACGGTACGCGCCAGCTTGGCCTCGGATGACTGCAAGGCAACCTCGCTGTCGGCGGGATCGAATCGCAGCAAGACCTGGCCGGCCTGCACCAGATCGCCATCGTCGGCGCCGATACTGGTAACCGTGCCGGTCACCAGCGGGGTGATTTCCACCACGTTGCCGTTGACGTAGGCGTCATCGGTGCTCTCGTGCCAGCGCCCGACCAAGCTGTACCAGGCCCAGGCAGCAGCGCCACCGAGTATCACCAGCAAGAGCACGGCCAGCAGCCAGGTCTTGCGCTTGCGCGAATTTTCGGGAGCCGGGGAAGATTGGGTTGTGTCCGCAGGAGTGGCCATGACAGTACCTTGGAGAATTCGTAACAGGGATCAACGATCGCCGAAGCGGCGGATCGTCAGAGGGTCGCCGGCATTGAGCAGGACCTTGGCCAACAGGCCTTCGAGGGTCTGCAATTCTTCAGGCTGGAGCACGCCGACCAGTTCGTTCATTGCCGCTGCGCCTACTTCGGGCACGCGATCTGCCAGGCGCTGACCGTCGGCGGTCAGGGCCAGGCGCACCTGACGGCGGTCGTCCGGGCAGCGATTGCGCAGGATCAGCCCTTTGTGTTCGAGGCGGTCGAGCATGCGCGTCATCGAGCCGCTGTCCAGGCCCAGGTAGCGACACAGCTCGGCCGGGGTGTCGACCTGGTACTGAGTGACGATGATCAGCACCTTGAATTGCGCGGCCGTAACACCTTCGCCCTCGAGATGCGCATCAAGAATGCGGTCCTTGAGCAGCGCCGCTCGGCCAAGCAGCATGCCGATCGTGCAGGTCTGGAAGTTTTCAGGACTGAAATGCGACATCGGCTTGCACCCCAGCTCAGACAAATGTGTGTGCAAATATTACTGCTTAGGCAGTGAATGTCAAAGCCTTGATTAGGGGGCTATGTAAATTGCCGATGATTGGCGGCAATGCCTTATCTCTGAAGGCCGCAAGGCTCGCCCACAAAAAAGGGGCACAAGGCCCCTTCTCTGCTTTCGATATTCAACTCAGCTCGCTTATCAGGCGATAGCTGCATCCACCAGCACCTGAGCCTCCTTGACCAGGCGCTGCAAGTGCGCCTCGTCGATAAAGCTTTCGGCGTAGATCTTGTAGATGTCTTCGGTGCCCGACGGCCGCGCGGCAAACCAGCCATTGGCCGTCATCACCTTGAGCCCGCCGATCGCCTGAGCGTTACCCGGCGCGTGACTGAGGATCTGCTCGATTGGCTCGCCCGCCAGTTCAGTCGACGTCACCTGCTCGGGCGCCAGCTTGCTCAGCAGGGCTTTCTGCCGTGGATCGGCCTTGGCCTCGACTCGGGTTGCGTAGGGCTTGCCCAGCTTCGCAGTGAGGTCGGCATAGATCTGGCTCGGGTTACGTCCGGTGCGGGCAGTCATCTCCGCGGCAAGCAAGGCTGGAATAAGCCCATCCTTGTCCGTGGTCCAGACCGATCCGTCGCGACGCAGGAACGAGGCGCCGGCACTTTCTTCGCCGCCAAAGCCTAGCGAGCCGTCGAACAGACCCGCAGCAAAGTACTTGAAACCGACTGGCACTTCGTAAAGGGTGCGGCCAAGCGCTGCAGTCACGCGGTCAATCAAACCACTGCTGACCACGGTTTTGCCCACTGCAGCATCGCTGCGCCATTGCGGGCGGTTGCGGAACAGGTAGTCGATGGTCACGGCCAGGTAGTTGTTGGGTTGCAACAGGCCCTCGGCGGTAACGATGCCGTGGCGGTCGTGATCAGGATCGCAGGCAAAGGCCACATCGAAGCGGTCGCGCAGGCCGATCAGGCCCTGCATGGCGTAAGGCGAGGACGGGTCCATGCGGATCTGCCCGTCCCAGTCAACGCACATGAAGCGGAAGGTCGGGTCGACCTCGGTGTTGACCACTTCCAGGTTCAATTGGTAGTGGTCGGCAATCGCCTGCCAGTAACGTACCCCGGCTCCGCCCAGCGGATCGACGCCCAGACGCAGGTTGGCCGAGCGGATTACCTCGAAATCGATCACGTTTTCCAGGTCGGCGACGTAATTGCCCAAGTAATCGTGACGCTGGGTAGTCGGCGCTTGCAGCGCTTGCGCATAGTCCATGCGCTTTACCCCAGCCAGATCTGCGCCAAGCAGTTCGTTGGCCTTGGCCTCGACCCACTTGGTCACGTCGCTGTCGGCCGGCCCGCCATTGGGCGGGTTGTACTTGAAGCCACCGCTCTGCGGTGGATTGTGCGACGGCGTGATGACAATGCCATCTGCCATGCCGCTCTGGCGGCCGCGGTTGTAGCAAAGGATCGCGTGCGACACCGCAGGCGTTGGGGTGTATTCATCGTCCTTGGACAGCATCACCTGCACGCCGTTGGCGGCCAGCACTTCCAGCGCGCTGGCGGCCGCCGGCGCGGACAACGCATGGGTATCGGCACCGATGAACAGCGGCCCGTCGATGCCTTGCTGCGCACGGTACAGGCAGATGGCCTGGGTGATCGCCAGCACATGCGCCTCGTTGAAGCTCAACTCCAGCGACGTACCGCGATGCCCCGAGGTGCCGAAGGCCACGCGCTGGGCTGCCACGGACGCATCAGGGCGGCCGGTGTAATAGGCGGTCAACAGGCGGGGAATATCGACCAGCACACTGGCCGGAGCCGGCTTGCCTGCCAAAGGACTGAGCGTCATGCAGAAACCTCGAGTTCAACGAATGTGAGTGTTGGAACACGCAGTGTACTGGGAGTTGCAATGCCGTGCGATGGGGCCTGCGGGGATTATTCGCTAGCTATCTGCCACCATTTGGGAAACATCTGCTGAACGCGTGTTTCAGCGAAGCGCTCGTCGATCAACAGCAACACGCCGCGGTCCTGATCGCCACGAATGACCCGCCCTGCGGCCTGGATTACCTTGCGAACGCCGGGGTACAGATAGGCGTAGTCAAAGCCGGCGCCGAACTGCCGGGCCAAGCGTTGCTTGAACTGCTCATTGATCGGGTT
>Ga0213828_1000803_pt1 | contig 28710 bp, 25 predicted proteins | sample MC6MC0897MG_FD_180664 | JGI IMG/M metagenome (GOLD analysis project Ga0213828, IMG submission 180664) | Enriched soil aggregate microbial communities from Iowa State University, Ames, United States - MC6-MC0897-MG | ecosystem: Environmental > Terrestrial > Soil > Unclassified | place: USA: Iowa... | reverse complement strand
ATTTTTTAAAAAAAAAAAAAAAAAAAAAAAAAAAAAAAAAAAAAAAAAAAAAAAAAAAAAAAAAAAAATAAAAAAAAAAAAAAAAAAAAAAAAAAAAAAAAACATTGACTGAAAAAACCGCCTCAAAAGAAGCGGTTTATATTATTTGTCTGATTAGTTTGAGTCAAATTAGTTCTTCAAAATTTTCTGAGAAACTGCCTGATTGTTTACAGTTCCTGTAACGATGTAGTTACCTTCAGCTAAATCAGCAACGTTTAATGTTCCGTTAGCTTTTACAGAAGCAGTTTTCACCAACTGACCTGATAAAGTATAAACTTTTACATCCTTAGCATCAGCCCCGAAAGTGATTTCGTCATTTTTAACGAAAGTGTTTCTCACGAAGTTTGATTTAGTTTTGTTTAAGTCTGATACAGCTAAAGTTGCTGATGTAGAATTTTGAGGTGTTGGAGCTCCAACAGCAAAATCTGCAGAGTTATTATTCGTATCGCCTGAAATTCGTGAAACAGAAGTTGTTGCTGAAGGAGAAGCTGTTGGCGCCCCGCCTTCGGATTGACTTGCCGTTGAACCATAACCCACAAAATCAACAACATTAGAACCCGTTGGACCACTAACTTGAGTAGCATTATTTGCAAGAGCTACTTTCCCTGCTCCAGCAGCCATATTAAAACCTCCATTATAGGTATTTCCATTAGAAAAGCTAATATTAGATGTAACCTGATAATCAGCAGTAGGAAGGCTTGCGCCAGTAGTATTTGCTGTTGAAGGAACCATCTCTATTAAGTATTTTTGACCTGGAGTCAAAGTAATATTAGGCAACGTTGTATAACTATTAAAAGTTCCTGATGCAGAAGCATATTGTAAAGTTGCACCATTAAGAGTAGCCGTTGTAGTTCCTAAATTTGTTAACTCAACAAAATCATTAATGTAAACTGATGTTCCAGCGCCACCACCTCCATATACTTCATTAATCACAATCTGTGCATTTGCAAAAGCCGCAACCGCAACAACTCCTAAAACTGTAAAGATCTTTTTCATAACTTAATTTTTTAATTATTAATAATTTACATAGCAAAAATAAGGCTATTTTTCCATTTGGGACAATATTCAGGTTAATTTTCTGTTAATAATGCTAAAACCCCTACCGTTCACATTTTTTAGTTATTTTTACCAATTATTTTTAAAAGACTTGCGGAATTCTATTCTGATATTCTTCCTTTTTTTTCTGGGCTTATCTTTGAATAACGCTCAAATTTTTACGTGGAAGAACCCCAACATTCCGAAAGATTCTGCATCAACAAAGAATGACAGTATTTTAGCGATAAAAAAAGACAGTATTCTTGCTTTCAGATTCGGGCAGGATATTTTTGCAAAAGACACCATGGATTTTGTGAAAACACAGAACCGTATTATTGTAGACGAAGCTGTTCTGGCAAAAAACGATACCAAAAGATTTTTAGGAGAACTCAATTCAAAAGGTTCCATTATTCGAGGGATCACATTTGGTAATAATCAGGGACAATCGGTTCAGAGCTCGATGGATCTTCAGATTTCGGGAAGACTTTCGAAAGATGTAACCGTTTTAGCAAGTATTTCCGATCACAACTTACCGATTCAGGCAGATGGTTATACGCAGACTTTGGAAGAATTCGACAAGATTTATATGCAGCTTAATATTAAAGATAAATCTATTCTCAGAGCAGGGCATCTCGATTTGGTAGATTCTAAAAATTATTTTGCAAAATATCAGCGTCGAAGCATGGGACTTCAGTTTCAGACACAGTTTGGAACAGATAATAAAACCTTCGTTGATATTTCAGCCGGTGTGGCGCGAAGTGAATTCCATAGAATTCGTTTTCAGGGAATTGAAGGAAACCAGGGGCCTTACCGCTTAACAGGTAAAAACGGCGAACAGTTTATTACGTTGATTTCAGGTTCTGAGCAGGTTTTCATCGATGGTATTTTGATGAAGCGTGGAGAAAACCAGGATTATATTATTAATTATAATACAGGTGAAGTTACTTTTACCAGTTTCCGTCCGATTTTCCAGCAGAATTTCATTACGATTTCATTTAATTATGCTAACCGAAATTATTCCAGATATTTATTCACCGGAAAATTAGAACATCAGAGAGAAAAGTTCAGAGTCGGATTAAACTGGTTTATGGAGAACGATAATAAAAATGCTCCGTTAGCTTTAAATTTATCCAAAGAAGACGAGCAGATTTTGGCAGATGCAGGAAATGATGCAAATCTGATGTATGCTCCATCGGGCGTTGTCGCAGAATATGATGTGAATAAAATTCTGTACAGCCTTGTTCCCGGTCCGAACGGAAATTATTACCAGTTTTCTACGGATGCCACTCAAACTTTATATCAGGTTTCGTTTACGTATTTCGGGGCAAATCTTGGTGATTACAAGCTGAGCCAGACTACCAATAATGGTCGTGTTTTTGAATATGTTGGTCCTAATCTTGGTGATTATCGTGCAGTACGAAAATTACCCTCACCACAAAAATCTCAGGTTTATACTGTCAATTCTGAATACTTGCTAAAAGACGGAAAAATCGGGGCAGATGTTTCATTGAGCAATTATGACATCAATTTATTTTCGTCGAAAGATTCAGATCAGAATATAGGATATGCAGCAAGGATTTTCGGGAATAAAACATTTACTAAAAACAACTGGAAAGGAACACCAAGTTTTGAATATCAATACATCGACAGACAATTTCATATTTTAGACCGAATTAATGATGTAGAATTTTCCCGTGATTTCAACTTAACTCAGGAATTTAATGGTCTCACTCAAAACCGTTTTATTTTTAGCTTTCAGAATAAATGGAACAATAAATCCACTCTAAATTATCGTGTCAATTATCTCGACGAAAGAGATTCTTACAAAGGGATAAAAAATGACCTTGATTTCGGCTGGATCAAAGGAAAATTCAATACAAAAGGAAATTTTTCTTACTTGAACACCAATGCGCTTCTTCAAGACACCAAATTTATTCGTGGCGGAGCAGGAACCGAATATACCGGCAAAAAAGGAAGCTGGGCAGTCGGCGGAAGTATGGAGCACAACGAAAAAAAGTATAATGATACTGATCTGATGGATGTCACCAGTTTCAGCTGGAAAGAATTGTTTGTTCAGAAAAAAATCGGTGACAGTGCAAGAACAAAACTTTTATCTAAAATCTATGTAAGAGACAACGACTCCGTGCGTGATAACCGTCTTCAGAACATGAACAGAATCTTAGGTTTCATGGCGGAAAGTCAGATCATTAAAACTGAAAAAACAACATTAAACGCTTTACTTCATTACAGAAAATTCTTTTATAAAAATGATGATGTAGACGTCAATCAGAATAAAGATTTTGTGGTTGGAAATATTTTGTACAACCAACAGCTTTTCAAAAACGGAATGCGTCTTCAGGCTTTCTATGAATTAGGAAACGGGCAGGAAGCACAAAGAGAATTTCAGTATATCAAGGTTACAGACGGACAGGGAGTTTACAAATGGACCGATTATAACGGAGACGGAGTGCAACAGCTCGATGAGTTTGAGATTGCTGAATACTCCGATCTGGCTCAATATATCAGGATTTACACCAATTCGGTGCGGTATATTCCGTCCAACAAAAATAAATTACAGTTGGCATTATTCGTGAACCCGTCAGTAATTTTCAGCTCGGAAAATAAGTTTTTAAAACGCTGGAATTTCAACATTTCATTAAACTCACAGAATTCCTTTTACAAAAAAGATAAAGTTTTAGTTTTAAATCCATTTGAAAAGGGCGAAAACCAGATTTTGAAAAATCAGAATATACTTATGTCTGCCCAGTTCAACCCTACCGAAAAATCGGGCTGGAACGGAAATTACCGCTTTATACAGAATGACAACCTCATCAATGCCAATTTCAGCAACGAAGAACGTAACCAGACCTCACATTTCGTAAATATCGGATATTGGTTCAATAAAGAATTCAGGATCGACTGGGAAAATTCTGTTCATGATCTGCAAAATTCATCACAATTATTTGCTACAAGAGATTACAGACTGAATAATTTTGAAACCAAGCCAAAAGCAACCTATAAATTCACAGATGCGATTCAGGCAGAATTCTCATCAGCTTACCGTGAAAAACAAAGGAAAGACGGCGAAGAATTGCTGAAAGCATTTGATATTACAGGAACGATCCAGTGGGAACGCAAGAAAACTTCAATCAGAGGAAACTTCTCATTTATCAATAATGATTTTACCGGAAACAGTTTCAGCATTGTCGGAAACCAGATGCTCGACGGATTGAAACCTGGAAAAAATCAGGTTTGGAGTGTTTTCATTCAACAGGCAATCAACTCTTTCCTGCAGTTGAACTTAAATTACGAAGGTAGAAATTCCGGTGAGAGAACCATTCACATCGGAAGCATGCAGGTGAAAGCCAGTTTTTAGGAGCTGTTTGACTACATCGAGAAGATGAGCCATTTTTTCTTATTTGAAGCTTTTTCCAGCTCTCCACTATATCTTTTTTGTCTCCCTGCTTTTCCTTTAAACAAAAAAGGATGCCGTTTCGATCTGGGCTAGTTTAAGATCTTAAGACGATTGTGTTTTCAAACCAAAACTTTAGTATTATAAAAAAAACAAAAACCACCCTTAAAAAGAGTGGTTTGTAGACCCACAGGGATTCGAACCCCGACTGACGGTACCAAAAACCGGAGTGCTACCGTTACACTATAGGTCTGTATTTTTTGGTGAGGCAAATTTACATAAATTTTCTTTACGTACAAATGAATTTTACATTTTTTTGATTTTTCCTTAAAATATTTTTAGCGAATATGGTTTAAATATAACAAACAAAAACCACTCTTTTTTAAGAGTGGTTTGTAGACCCACAGGGATTCGAACCCCGAATGACGGTACCAAAAACCGGAGTGTTACCGTTACACTATAGGTCTGTTTTATTTTGGTGATGCAAATTTAAAGCTTTTTTCTTTATTTGCAAATCCTTTTTTAATTTTTCTTTAAATTTACAATACAATTTAACTGCCAGAAACATGCTGCTAGACTTCAATAATCTCGAAATTAATAATTTACAGCCTCAAACTGAATTCGAAAAAAAAGTGATTTTTTTTATTGAAGAATGGCAGTCGGATTCTAAAACGGTGAAAGTACAGACTTCAGGTTCTACGGGAGTTCCCAAGGTTTTTGATATTGAAAAAGAGAAAATGCTAAATTCCGCTCAAATGACCTGTGATTTTTTAAAGCTTAAAAAAGCAAATACCGCATTGCTTTGTCTTCCGATAGAATATATCTCAGGAAAAATGATGGTGGTGCGTTCTTTCGAAAGAAAATTAAATCTACTTGTTGCTGATCCATCCTTAAAACCCTTAGAAAATCTTCATCAGGAAATTGATTTCTGTGCAATGACGCCTTTACAGGTAGAAAATTCTTTAGATAAAATTCATTTCATAAAAAATCTGATCATTGGCGGAGCAGCCGTTTCAGAATCTTTAAAAAAGAAAATCGCTCAAACACTGAAACTTTCCCACTCTGAAACTAAAATTTATGAAACTTACGGGATGTCTGAAACACTTTCACATATTGCACTAAAAGAGCTTTACCCAAATCCGGATGAATATTTTACTGTTTTTGAAAATATTGATATTTCTAAGGATGAAAGAGGTTGCCTGAAAATCATTGCTCCAAAACTCAATTCTGAAATTTTGCAGACCAATGATTTGGTTGATATAAAAAGTACAAATCAATTCAAATTTTTAGGAAGAATTGATAATGTCATCAATTCGGGAGGTGCAAAAATTTTCCCCGAACAGCTTGAAACTTTGATAAAAAAAGAGATTACTAATGAAGCCGTATTTTTAGGAATAGAAGATGAAAGTCTGGGAGAAAAATTGATTTTGGTTATTGAAGGATCTGAAAACGAGAATCTCAAATCTCAAATCTCAAATCTCAGATTTGAAAAATCTTTCCATAAGCCGAAAAAAATTATCTTTATTGAAAAAATTCCAAGAACTCCAAATGGAAAAGTAAATCGATTAGAATTAAAAAAAAAATTGTCAGTTTAAACCACCCCGTCAAAAATTCTTGCGAATTTTCGCCACCAGTGCCTCAATAATTTTATGATTATTTTTGATTCGGCGAATCTCATTCTTCGATTTCCAAAGGAGGGGAATTTTTGTCATCAAAATATAATATATGAAAAACTTTACCTCGGAACTGGCTTACAAAACTTCACGAAGCAGCGGTGCAGGCGGACAAAACGTAAACAAAGTGGAAACTTCTGTTATGGTCATGTGGAATATTGAGGAAAGCAATTTCTTTTCAGACGAAGAAAAAAATTTAATCTACACTAAGCTTAAAAACCGTATTAATTCTGAAGGAATTTTGCAACTGACCGTTTCGGAATCCAGAACTCAGCTACAGAACAAGAAGATTGCCACCGAAAAAATTTTGGAATTGGTAGATCAAGCCTTAATTATTCCAAAGAAAAGATTCAAAACAAAACCTTCTAAATCATCAGTTGAAAAAAGAATTCAGCAGAAAAAACAGCATTCAGATAAAAAAGAAAACAGACGTTTCAAATATTAAGTCTCCGTATTTTGAAAAATAGTATTTTTGCGGAAATTTCAATACAATGTTCAGAAAACTAATGTTATTAGGAGTATGCGTTGCTCCGTTTCTTTTTTCAGCACAAGAAGCTGGTTTAGCACCACAACCAAAAGTTGCCGTAATGCCTTCTGTAGGATATGCTTGGCGTTTAGCAAAGACACCTTCAGGAATTACCAATGAAACAAAAAATTACATCAAAGGCCTGAAAAGTGGTGTTGATGTAAGTATTGGCACTTATTATCTGCTTAATGGAAACGGAGCAATCGGATTAAAATATTCGGGTTATTTTGCATCAAGCGACGGAAGACTTACTGTTGCGGGACCCAATGGTCAGAATGTATCCGGCTTCGTAAGTACAAAAGATAATATCAGCTTTATTGGTGCTTCTTATATGTTTTCAAATTTTAAAGAAGATACCAGACATAAATTGTTTTATGATATTTCGTTAGGTGTAATTACCTACACAACCAAAACAGGAACTGTAAAAGGAACAGGCTCAAATGTAGGTGCAGAAATTAATTTTGGATATCAATATGCATTGACTAACCAGATTTTCATTGGTCCAAAGATTGGAATGACCGGTGGAACATTAAGCAAAATGAAATACAATGGTACTACAGTAAACTTCGGTGAAGAAGAAAGAGAAGGTTTAACCAGACTTTCTTTGAGTGCTGCTGCGACTTTCCGTTTTTAAATTTTATCTTTGTAAAAAATTTAAATAATGAGCAAACCGATAACTGAGTTCATAGAAAAATATTATCTGCACTTTAATGCAGCAGCTTTGGTAGACGCATCAAAAGGATATGTTGCACACCTTAAAGATGGAGGAAAAATGATGATTACGCTTGCAGGAGCGATGTCAACAGCCGAACTTGGGAAAATCTTAGCGGAAATGATCCGTCAGGGAAAAGTAGATTTTATTTCTTGTACAGGTGCGAACCTTGAAGAAGATTTAATGAACCTTGTTGCGCATTCTCACTATGAAAGAGTTCCTCACTACAGAGATTTGACGGCTCAGGATGAGTGGGATCTGTTGGAAAGAGGCTTAAACAGGGTTACAGATACTTGTATTCCTGAAGAAGAAGCTTTCAGAAGATTGCAGAAACACATCGTTGAAATTTGGAAAGATGCTGAAGCAAAAGGAGAAAGATATTTCCCGCACGAATTCATGTACAAAATGATTCTTTCAGGCGTTTTGGAGCAATATTATGAGATTCCAAGAGAAAATTCATGGATGATTGCAGCAGCTGAAGCTAACTTACCAATCGTTGTTCCGGGATGGGAAGATTCTACAATGGGTAATATTTTTGCTTCTTATTGTATTAAAGGAGAACTTAAAGCTACTACAATGAAATCAGGGATCGAATACATGACGTATCTGGCGGATTGGTACACTAAAAATTCAGGTGGAAAAGGAGTTGGCTTCTTCCAGATTGGAGGAGGTATCGCAGGAGATTTCCCGATCTGTGTGGTTCCGATGTTGTATCAGGATATGGAAATGCATGATATTCCGTTCTGGTCTTATTTCTGTCAGATTTCAGATTCTACGACGTCTTACGGTTCTTATTCGGGAGCTGTACCGAACGAGAAAATTACTTGGGGGAAATTAGATATTACGACTCCGAAATTTATCGTTGAAAGTGATGCTACGATTTGTGCGCCTTTGATGTTCTCTTACATCTTGGAAAACTAATTTTAGAATCAAATTAATTATATTAAAAGGCTTATTTATTAAGCCTTTTTTGGTACCACATCATTTTAAATTTAACCGCAAAAGAAACAAAAGAATTTATTTGAAAATAGAAACTCAAAATCTTGCAAAATGTGACTATTTTATTCTTCTACTTTTTTGCAATCTTTTAAAATATTTATTACATCAAAAAATCTTTTGACTCTTTTGCAGTTTAAAAACCAAATAGCTTTTACTGTTATAAAACTTGGAAACTCTTCAGAAAAATAAATTCGATGCTTTAACCGGAATGCGCGCCATTGCCGCCATCATGGTTTTTGTATATCACAATAGAAAATACTGGCGAAATGATTTGCCGTTTGAGATGATGCGATTCATTAGCGAATGGCACATTGGTGTGACTGTATTTTTTGTTTTGAGCGGATTTTTATTGGCGTATCGTTATGAAGAAAAACCTTTAGAATCGAAAAAATCATATTTAAAATATATTCTTCTGCGTATTGCAAGAATTTTTCCGTTGTACTGGATTTTGCTGAGCTGTTTTTTTCTCGATACAGCTTATTCAAAAGAGGTAAAAACTTACTTTTTACAATATTCACTTTTCTATTCTTTATTTGAAAAATATTCTGTTTCAGGAATTGTGCAGGCCTGGTCATTAACAGTGGAATTTTTCTTTTACCTACTCTCACCACTTTTATTCTTATTATTAAAGAAAAACTGGAAATACTGCCTCCTGTTTTTAGTCGGGTTTTTCTTTTTAGGTTGGGGAATAGGATATGGTTTGAAGGAATTTAATGGAAATCCTAAAGGCTTTTTATATCCTTTACAATTCATGATCGGAAGCACATTTTTCGGTCGAAGTCTTGAGTTTTTCTTCGGAATGTTGCTTGCTTATTTAATGAAAAAAGAAAATGGAATTCAGTTTTTAAATAAGATTAAAAACCCAACACTTTGGGGTGGAATTGGCATTTTAATTTTAATGATTTGCATTAGAATTTTTGCACGAAATAATTTCGTTCATGGTGTTGAAAGATGGGAAGGGAGACTGATTCACGAATTGCTTCTACCGATTGCCATTATCGTTTTCTTTTGGGGACTAATGAAGGAAAAAACCTGGGTTTCAGAAGTTCTTTCGACAAAGTTTTTTATTTTGCTGGGAAATGCTTCTTTCGTTTTTTATCTGATTCATCTGAGTTATTTCAACATGAAACTGAAATCATACGTTTATCTTCCTGACAAGAATTTTATCCTGCTTTGGATTTGTTCAATTATTATTTATCTTTTTATTGAAAAACCTTTGTATGAGGTTTGCAGGAAGCTGATAGCAAAAATTAAATAATTCTTTTCACTCGCTGATTTGGCTGATTTTTTAGACATTAAGTTTTTTAAGAATTTAAACAAGATTCGACATCATTTTAAGAATCAATAAATTGATTTTAGATTAAGTTTATTAAGCTGATTATATTAAAATCTGTAGGAATCCGTGTAATCTGTGGGAATAATTCAATCCAAAGAATTAATCAACACAAAGTATCTGTAAGCCAAAATTACTTTCTGAAATTTGGTTAATTTTAATGGGTCTTTATCACTCAATTTCGGTAAAATTTTCTTATTGATTTTATTTAAAAATCTAAATATCGATTTTTTCATTGTAGTTTTTTTTATTTCAGATGTGAGTTCAAAAATTGTGCATTTTTATTTTAGGCTGGATGATGGGTGTTGGAAGCTGGAGCTTGAGCAGTCAAAAAACAAAAAATTGTCCTCAAAAGATGAGATGAAGACAATTTTTTAAAAATATAGAGCCAAAAGCAAGTAGCTAATTGCTAAAAGCTATTTATGGGTTTCCGTACATATTCGACTCTCCCCCATCAATGGCAATCACTTGTCCGGAAACATAACCATTTTCATCGCTTAATAAATAAGCTACCAAATTCCCGACATCTTTCGGATCACCCAATTTTCTTGTAGGATTTCTTGATGCATATTCTTTTTCTGCCGCTTTCGGGTCTGTAGGATTTACCTGGTTGAAAGCTTCAGCAACCATTGGCGTCAAAATCGCACCCGGAGCAATCGCGTTCGTCAAAATATTGTCTTTACCATATTCCAAAGCTGCATTTTTAGTCATTCCGGCTACAGCGTGCTTTGTAGCAACATAAGCGGTTTGATTAAGAACTCCTCTGATTCCTCCAACTGAAGCTACATTGACAATTCTTCCTCCACCGTTTTTCTGCAATTCAGGGATAACGTATTTCATTCCAAAATAGACACCCATCAGATTAATATCAACCACTTTTTTAAATACATTAATATCATAATCAATCAGAGGAGCCTGCTTCCCTTCAATTCCGGCATTGTTGTATAATCCGTCAACTTTCCCGAACTCTTTTACGGTTTGATCAACATAATTTTTCACATTTTCTTCCACTGAAACATCGGCTGTTACTGTAAGATATTTACTTTCAGGATATTTTGAGGATAATTCTGCTTTTGCTTTTTCCAAAGCTTCACCATTATAATCTACAAGAGTCAAATCCGCTCCTTTTGAAGCTAATGCATCTGCTGCAGCCAAACCCAATCCCATTGCTGCTCCTGTTACGATAATTACTTTTCCTTTAAAATTTGCCATACTATTTGTTTTATTTCATTGCTTCAATTTACAACAATGGAATAATTTTTACAATTATTTGATGATAATAATTTGTTAAATTTTTCGAATTTCCGTGTTCTAGGTTAATATTTACAATTTCTAAAAACATTGATAAGGTTGGTTAATGAAACAATCTCATTGGAAAGATTTACATGATTAATTTCTTACATTTGAATTTTATTTAAATCAAAAAAATGAACGAAATCTTCAAACAACAGGTCTGGGAAATCACCAAATTAGTTCCAAAAGGAAGAGTGACTAGTTATGGTGCGATTGCTAAGGCAGTTGGTTTTCCGAATCACTCGCGTCACGTAGGAAAAGCAATGGGTGGCTGTCCGAAAGACGTTCCAGCGCATCGTGTAATTTCAAGCTCAGGAACATTATCTGTACCGGAATTTCAATCAAGATTGGAAGCGGAAGGAATTATTGTTGAAAATTTCAGAGTAAAAAACTTTAAGACTCTGTTTTGGAATCCTTTGGAAGAACTTTAAAATAAAATAGAAAATATTTCCTGATCATAAAATTACCGTTCAGAATAAAAAAGTAACCGTTCGGTGATTTATATTTTTAAAAAAGCTTTGCAGAAACTATATTTGCATCATAATTAATAACAACATTATGAAAGCTAAAACAACAATTACATTTCTATTTGTAATTCTTACTCAATTTTTTCAGGCTCAAATCGACGACAAATTTTATCAGCCAAAAAAAGAGCTACAACCTATTGAGTTAAAACATGAAAACATTTCAATTCCTGTAGATAAAGATACGATTACAGCAATTTTCTTAAAACCTAATATTGCAAAACCTAAGGCAACAATTTTATTTTTTCATGGCGCAGGCGGGAACGTTTCAACGTATATTTTTATGGTTAAACCTTTAGTTGAGGCTGGGTTTCAGGTTGCCATGGTTGACTTCAGAGGATACGGAAAATCTACCGGAACTCCTACTCACATTAATGTTGCAGCCGATGGACAAAAGTTTTTTGACCAAATATCTCAAAGAGAAGATGTGAAGAATACAAAACTGATTGTTTATGGTGCTTCTTTAGGTTCTCAGATTTCAGCTCATGTAGCCAAAAACAATAAAGCTAAAATTTCAGGATTGGTGATCGACGGCGGAATGTCATCATTTGCGGATATTGCAGCCGTTTTTGCTCCTCAGTTTAAAGATCCACTTGCCAAAATGCTGGCTTCCGTTTACTCTGCAAAAGAAGATATTAAATCTACAGAAGGAGTTCGTAAGCTTTTTATTTACAGTAAAAACGATAAAACAGTTCCTTTTTCTCAGGGAGAAGAGCTTTTCAAAAATACTCCTGAACCGAAACAATTTTTTGAATTTTCACAAGATCATTTATTAGCTATGAAAGAGAAACCGGAAGATGTGGTGAAAGCTGTAGAATCTCTGATTAAATAAATTATAGAATATTTTCGGCGGCGGCTTTGCCGCCGCCGAAAATAACGAAAACCCCGCCACGACGAAGTCATGGCGGGGTTTTCAATATAAATCAGTTAAATTATTTTTCCAATTGCTTGTAGCTTCTTTGGATAAAGTCTGTAAGCTCTTTTCCTTTCAGCAAATTCTGAGATAATTTAGCTAAATCCAAAGCGTGTTTGATTTGAACATTTTTCTCTTCAGAATTTTCATTAGCCAGAATTTTCGAAGCAAATTCACTGTTTGAGTTAACTACCAAATTATACATTTCCGGGAAGCCACCCATTCCGAACATCCCGCCACCCCCGGTTGCCTGCATATCTTTCATTCTACGCATAAACTCAGGCTGAGTGATTGTGAAAGGAGCATCATTGCTGTCTAAATCTTCAAGCTGAACCGTGAATTTTGTATCATTAATCGACTCTTCAACGTTTTTCTTTAATGATTCTTTCTCCGTTTCATTTAATTTGGAAATTGCAGGTTCGTCTTTTTTAATTAAATTATTGATGTGATCTGCATCTACTCTTGCGAAAGAAATTTTCTCTTTTGAAGTTTCAAGTTTTTGAATTAAATGCGGAACAATTGGAGAATCAAGAATTAAAACTTCGTATCCTTTATCTTTCGCTGACTGAATATAAGAATGCTGTTCATCGGCATTTGTAGCGTAAAGAATTACTAAATTTCCGTCTTTATCTGTTTGATTAGGCTTAATTTTCTCTTCTAATTCATTCCAAAGGAAATATTTACCGTCAGTTGTTGGATATAATGCAAATTTGTCAGATTTTTCAAAGAATTTCTCTTCAGAAATCATTCCGTATTCGATAACGATTTTAATGTCATCCCATTTTTTATCGTAATCTTCACGGTTCTCATTAATCAGAGAAACCATTTTATCGGCAACTTTCTTTGTGATATACGATGAAATTTTCTTCACTGCACCATCTGCTTGCAAATAAGAACGGGAAACGTTCAACGGAATATCCGGAGAATCGATTACTCCACGAAGCAACATCAAAAAGTCCGGAACGATACCTTTCACTTCATCTGTTACAAAAACCTGATTTTGATATAACTGAATTTTATCTTTTTCGATATTTAAATTATTGCTCAGTTTCGGGAAGTATAAAATCCCGGTCAGATTGAACGGATAATCTACATTTAAGTGAATATTAAACAAAGGTTCCTCAAACTGCATCGGATACAATTCGTGGTAAAATGCTTTGTAATCTTCGTCTTTTAATTCACTTGGAGCTTTTGTCCAAGCCGGAGTTGGATTGTTAACGATGTTATCAACTTCAATCGTTTCTGCAACCGCATCTTCTGCAGCGCCTTCAGGTAAAGGAAGCGTTTCAGTTTTAGTTCCGAATTTGATAGGAACAGGCATGAACTTGTTGTATTTCGTCAACAATTCACGGATCTTATTTTCTTCTAAAAACTCTAAAGAATCTTCAGCAATGTGAAGGATAATTTCAGTTCCTCTTTCCGATTTTTCTGTAGTTTCTTCTAAAGTAAATTCCGGACTTCCGTCGCAGATCCAGTGAACGGCAGGTTCATCTTTGTAAGATTTGGAAATAATTTCAACTTTTTCAGCCACCATAAACGCAGAATAAAAACCAAGCCCAAAATGACCGATAATTCCTGAGTCTTTCGCAGAATCTTTATATTTTTCCAAAAACTCTTCAGCTCCAGAAAAAGCTACCTGATTGATGTATTTTTCAACTTCTTCAGCCGTCATTCCCAAACCTTGGTCGATGATGTGAAGTTTTTTGTTTTCTTTATCGATTTTAACTTCAATTTTCGGATTGCCATATTCTACTTTGGCTTCTCCTATTGATGTTAAATGTTTTAATTTTAAAGTGGCATCTGTTGCATTTGAGATTAATTCTCTCAAAAATATTTCGTGGTCGCTGTATAAAAATTTCTTGATTAGCGGAAAAATATTTTCCACCGATACATTAATACTTCCTTTCATATGTATATATTTATTTGTTTTTCTGAATCTATTTTCTCAAAAAAAATACCGTTCCTCTAAAAGTGACAATATGGCATTTTTTCATTAAAACAATCCCCTTTCCAAATATTTACCAGCCACTTCAAGTCCGGGCTATCCTCTGTAATTCCTGCGATCACCAACATCCATTTGTAAAGGTTACTCTTAAGATCTGCTTGAGGAAATTTCAAAACAAAAAAGACAGCTAAAAGCTGTCTTCAGTATATCTTTTAAAGGAAATTACTTCTTATTTGCAATCTCTTCTTTCACTTTGTTTTCAAGTTCTTCTGCAAGTTCCGGGTTGTCTCTTAACACATCTTTTACAGAATCTCTACCCTGTCCTAATTTAGAATCTTCATAGCTGAACCAAGAACCGCTTTTCTTCACGATTCCCATATCTACAGCTGTATCAAGAATTTCACCTACTTTAGAAACTCCTTCACCATACATAATGTCGAATTCTGCCATTTTGAAAGGTGGAGCCACTTTGTTTTTCACAATTTTCACTTTCACACGGCTTCCAACTGCTTCATCACCATTTTTGATAGGAGCTGAAGCTTTTCTGATATCAACTCTTACGGAAGCGTAAAATTTCAGTGCATTACCACCCGTTGTTGTTTCAGGGTTTCCGAACATTACACCAATTTTTTCTCTCAGCTGGTTGATGAAAATTACCGTACATTTTGTTCTTGAAATCGTAGCCGTCAGTTTTCTTAAAGCCTGAGACATCAATCTTGCGTGAAGACCCATTTTAGAATCTCCCATTTCGCCTTCAATTTCCGCTTTTGGGGTCAAGGCTGCAACAGAGTCGATTACTACGATATCAATTGCTCCTGAACGAATCAGATTGTCAGCAATTTCCAAAGCCTGTTCACCGTTATCCGGCTGAGAAATAATTAAGTTTTCTAAGTCGATTCCTAATTTTGCAGCGTAACCTCTGTCGAAAGCGTGCTCTGCATCAATAAATGCTGCAATTCCGCCTGCTTTCTGAGCTTCTGCGATGGCATGAAGCGTTAAAGTTGTTTTACCTGAAGATTCCGGTCCGTAAATTTCAATAATTCTTCCTCTTGGGTAACCGCCAACTCCCAAAGCGATGTCTAATCCTAAAGATCCTGAAGGAATTACTTCAATGGTGTTGTCTACAGAATCGTCTCCCAAAGTCATTACCGTTCCTTTTCCGTAGGTTTTATCTAGCTTATCAAGCACTAAAGCAAGTGCTTTTTTCTTATCATCTATGTTGCTCATTTCGATTGTATATAATTTATCAAAAGTACAGAAATTTAATATCAAAAACCAATATTTTGATCATAAACGGATAGTAAAATACTGTTAAAGTTTAAAAGATGATTTTATTATTTTTAATTATAAAAGTAATTTCTAATCTTCATATTATTTGTAAATACGGTGACGTTTTAGCTCCGATTAAACGGCATGTCTGAGCTCTTTTCATTGGTTTTATCGCGGCGGCTTCGCCGCCGCGATAAAACCAATGAAAAAGCGAGTAGTGAAAGCGGGAAATAGCTCCCGAAAAAAATTAAATAATGAATAATATGTAATTAGTAATAAATTAGTGAAAATTGGAATTCTGAGTGATATTCAAATAATCCTTCAAAACTTTCATCTGATCTTTGTTTCCTTTCTTTATTCTTGTTTTACGACTTACTAAAGTATCATATACTTTATTGATGATTCTTTTGGTAATCGGGAAACCGTTTTTCAGCGGAACATCCGGAATCTGAAGCCTTTTGCAAACCTCATCACCCAACAAAAACCAGGTACAGCAAATGTGTAAATAGCGAAGATTTTTTCTTTGAAATTTAAATTTGAGGATTGGATTTTCCAACGATTCGTTGAGTAATGAATGAGCCAGCAAGACAGAATCTTTGTCTGAAGAAGGCTGAATGGATGTCCACAAATAAAAATATTCTGTTGCCTGTTTTTTATTGTTCGGAAGCAGCTTTTCGGGAATTCCTAATAAATAGCCTACGTATTTCCAAAGATGAAAATGCCCTTTTTCTTCCTCTTCGGAAATGGTATTTCCCAATTTGTACAAGCTGTGTAAAAACACAAGACTGAAACCAATATAAGTCGCCATCATATCCCAAGAATTAATGGGTTCGCCCCAGTTTTTTGTATCCCAGTTTTTGTAATGTTTTTTGATGGAAAGTCGGGCGTAAGAATGAATCAGTCTTGTTTTTATGGCAAATTCGTACCCTTTTTTATGAACTTCCAAAGCATCATATCTTGTGACATTTACCCAGAAATCCAATGTTTCTGAAAGTCTTTTGACAGCTCCTTTTTTCAAGGCTTCGGTGGCAATTAGAGGTTTATTGAGATAAGCATAATCATACCCTCCGATCAGACAATAATCTCTGAGTGAAATGAGAGAATCTAAATTACTTCGCATACACAATTCTGCCCCACTTTTTATTAAATTATAATCAAGCCAGTCTGGAATTTTTTGAGTCTGCGTAAAAAGATTTTTTACACTTTTGGGAACTTCACCGTTTTCCGGAATTCCGTTCCGGATATAACCCTCGATTTCTCTTGAGGCTTCACTGTATTTCTTTTTGAAGTAAATATCTTTTACAACCTCATCGCCGATCTTATCTACATGATAAAAGTAACGGGAAAATTTTTCAAAATCCTCAAAGCTCAATTCAGCCCCGGAAAAATCAACTAATTGTTTTCCGTTTCCATTGGTCCAAAAATCTTTAAAATGTGGAGAATCTTTAAATCTCGGTTGTACATCGTATGCTTCCATCAATGATAAAGGTACAAGTTTTGCGCCGAAGTGAGATCGTGAGATTTGTCAGTTTCAGTTTAAATTGAATTAAATCAAGCCTAAATCAAACGCTTTTTTTACGAGTTCTTTGCTGTTTCTGCATTGGGTTTTATGTAAAATATTCCGGCGGTGGGTTCGTACGGTATGTTCCGATAAAATAAGCATCACAGAGATTTCTTTTCCAGAATATCCTTTGGCAATCAGTGACAGAACTTCGGTTTCTCTTTTTGTAAGATCATTTTCCGTTGAAAAATAGCTAGATGAAGAAGGATCTGCTTTGATCTGGATAAAATCTGTTCTCGGAGAAATACCTGTAAGAAGCACCGTATAAGGGTTTTCTTTGGTAATATGCTGAATGTTTGTATGAATATTAATCGATTGTATAAGATTGCCTTCATGATCTTCCATGGTATGGATCGCCTGATGATGAAAGAGCTCATAATTTCCTTTTGTGGTTTTCATCCGGAAACAATAACTCGGTTTGAGATAAAGCTGAAATTCTTTTCCTATTTCAATAATCTTTTCAATGACGATTCTTTCGGCATTCAGAACAAATGAAATGTCATCAGGATGTATGAGATCTATAATTTGTTTAAGATGTTCCGGAAATTTTTTGAATCCATGAAGGTTAAGGATATTTTTGTTGTGACCGGTGAGCGTACTGTCTGACAAATTCAGCACATAATAATAGTAATTTCCTATTCCAAACATTTCGCCAACAATCTGTTCGATAGGAGGTTTTTCAAGAATTGCATTGCCATTTTTCTGTAATGCTCTATAAGAATTCCATACATCAATAAGCGGATGTTTTTCCTCAGATTTTTCCATAGGCGAAGCTTTGATTATAAAAATAGTTAAAATTTTCTTAAAAAATACGCCTTAAGTGTTATTTTTTTGTAACGAAAAAAATCTAAACTTTACAAAAACTAATAACCATAGAAACTCACAGTTGAAATCCTTACTAAAAATATTTTATTTTAAAATTATTCTATAATTGATTTTAAAATCTCTTGATGAAAAAGTTATCTCTGAACCATTTAAGCTTATTCAAATGGTTTTTAATTAAAAAAATCCGCTTTCTTTCGAAAACGGATTTTATATTGATAAGTAAACTTAAAAATTAAGCTAAAACTTCTTTTACTTTATTTGCTGCTTCTTCTAAAGTAATTGCAGAATGTACCGGAAGACCAGACTCGTCAATTAATTTTTTAGCTTCAACAGCGTTAGTTCCCTGTAATCTTACGATCAATGGAACAGGAAGGCTACCCATTGCTTTGTAAGCGTCTACAACACCCTGAGCAACTCTGTCACATCTTACGATACCTCCGAAGATATTGATCAAAATAGCTTTTACGTTTGGATCTCTCAAGATAATCCCGAAAGCAGTCTGTACTCTTGCAGCATCAGCAGTTCCACCTACGTCAAGGAAGTTAGCAGGGTTACCACCAGATAATTTGATAATATCCATAGTAGCCATTGCAAGACCAGCTCCGTTTACCATACAAGCAACATTACCGTCTAGTTTTACGAAGTTAAGACCAGCTTCACCTGCTTCTACATCGATAGGATCTTCTTCTCTTGTATCTCTAAGCGCTTCAAGATCTTTGTGACGGAACAATGAGTTACCATCCAAAGTTACCTTAGCATCTACAGCAATAATTTTGTTATCAGAAGTTTTCAAAACCGGGTTGATTTCGAAAAGTGATGCATCGATTCCTGTGTAAGCGTTATATAAAGAAGTGATGAATTTTGTGAATTCTTTGAAAGCATTCCCTTCAAGGCCTAAGTTGAAAGCAATTTTTCTAGCCTGGAAACCTTGAAGACCAATAGCCGGATCGATCAATTCGTTGTGAATCAAATGAGGAGTTACTTCGGCAACGTGCTCAATATCCATCCCCCCTTCAGTAGAATATACGATTGTATTTTTACCTTGAGCTCTGTCTAAAAGAATAGAAACGTAAAATTCTTTAGTTTCAGATTCTCCAGGATAATAAACGTCTTCTGCAACCAAAACAGAGTGTACTTTTTTACCTTCAGCAGAAGTTTGTGGAGTTACCAACTGCATTCCGATGATGTTTTGAGCGTTTTCTTTAAGCTTATCCATGTTTGGAGAAAACTTTACACCACCACCTTTACCACGACCACCTGCGTGAATCTGTGCTTTTACAACCCAAGCCTGAGCTCCGGTTTCAGCAGTCAATTTTTCAGCAGCTGCTACAGCTTCTTCTACGTTGTTTGCAACGAAACCACGTTGGATAGCTACTCCATACTTTGATAAAATCTCTTTTGATTGATACTCGTGAAGATTCATATTATTTTTATTATTTTATTTTAAAATTTAAAGGTTGACAAATTTAATAAAAAGACACGGAAGTTCAAGTTTATTAGAATAAAAATTAAGATGATATTTCTTTTTTAATAACTTTTTATTTAAATTGTTTTTATTCTGCAGCCAATCTTTCGAATTGCGAACCGATGAACGGAATTCTCGGAGCCAGAAAATAGCCTGTAAGACTCACAAAAAGGATTGGAACGAAATACATAAACCCTGTTAAAGTTCCCAAATGATAGTTGTACTCATCGGCGTTCTCGTTACACATGCATTTATTGCAGCCATACAGCTTACAATTGCTAATATGTTCTTAAATTACACTTTAGTAAATCTTAAAAAATATGATTTATTTTAATTCTTAAAAACTAAAATGTCTTAATGTTTAAAATATCAAATTCTATTCTTCACAAAATAAAAAATAAGCATCAACCAGCTTAAAATCATAAATAAACCTCCAAGCGGTGTAATCGGTCCTAAAAATTTAAGATTCATTCCCCAATAGTCCTGCATGCTTAGCAAATAGATACTGAAAGAAAAAAGTACCGTTCCTACAATCATCAGAATAGAAATCCATTTCTGAGAAGAGGTATCGAATTTCAAAATATAGCCTGCAATCAGCAAAAAGAAGGCAGCATACATTTGATATCTTACCCCGGTTTCAAAACTTTCAAGTCTTTCTACCGACAAAATTTTCTTTAAAGCATGAGCTCCGAAAGCTCCTAAAATAACAGACAGCATTCCGTATGCGGCTCCGAATACTAAAGTAATTGTTTTCATTTTATAATTCTTCTAATTCTAGTTTTAAATATTTTTTCGTTTTATAATCCTGCCAAGTTCCGGAAATTTTTTTTCCATTCACATCAGCTTCAATGTAAGCTCTGGGAATCCACTTTTTCAGTTCTTCGCTGTGATAATCGTTTTCGATAATTGAAATATGATTATTCTTTAAATTTCCGCTCCACTCTATCAGCTTTTTGTTCTTGTTGTACCAGTAAAATGCGGAAAAAGAACCGTCATTATACAGTTGTTTTATAAAAAGAGTTACAGGATATTTCCCGTCAATCGTTCCTTTGTACAATTTATTCTCAATCGTATTTTGCCTTGTAACTTTTTTGTTTTTCGACAAAAGACTTTTAGCATAATCGCTCCAGTATTTTTCGATCCGGCTGAAAGGTAATTCTACAAAACAATCATCCAAATCATCCAAAGCTCTCATCGCATGATTTGAACAACGACCTCTTACAACCGTAATTTTATCCTGACCAAAAAAGAATTCAACATATTCTAAAGAACCGTCTTTTACATATTCCAGACATTCCTGATACATTCTGATTACTTCTTTATCTTCTTCAGAATTTCCGTTTGCTTTTAAATCATCTGTATAGTCTGTAATTTCTTTTGCTATTTGTTTATTTACCAGTATCTGGATTTCAGAAATAGCTTCAGGCTCAAAAAGATCTTTAAGATTAATTAAATTTCCGGTGCGGAGATCGAAGTTTTTATAATTTACAAAATGTTCAGAATAAGCTCCCGAAGCTTCCCCTTCCATTTCTAAGCTTAAAATATTGTTGGGCGTTTCAAGTTTTTTCCAGCCATAGAAATATACAAAATTGCGGTAAGTGTTTGTTGCTGTTGAAGCAAGATGAAAGGGATCTTTACCCGAATCAGGAATAAATTCCAGCTCATTTACCTGAAGAAAAGTATTGATTTTCTTTTCTACACTAGGTTTGGAAGCAAGGGAAATTAATGGGAAAATAAAATTTTCCGATTTAGGTCTTAAGTTACTTACCAATACATTTTTCTGTTGCGAAAAACAAAGGATGGAGATCAGACTAAAAAACAGTACACTTTTTTTCATTGTTTTTGATTTAAAATAAATTCATATATCCGTAACGAATACCGGAATTACAAGAACGATGAAAAAGATAAAAAATATCCGGGACCGATGAAATCCCGGATTGTTGGTATTTTTTCAGAAAGAAACCACAATAAAATGTATAAGATAAACTTACCTTACCCATTACTGAGCTCTTAATCTGTTGAATTCATTAATAACCTCGTGGTGACTTACCGTTTTATCCTTAAAATAAGTCACAAAATGCTGTTTTTCTTCTTCTGTAGCTCCCATTTGGTTTAAAATATTCAGAAGGTGCATTTTCATATGTCCTTTCTGGATTCCTGTGGTCACCAACGAACGAAGCGCACCAAAATTCTGCGCCAATCCGGAAACTGCCAGAATACTCATCAGTTCCTGAGCGGAAGGCTTTCCGAGAAGAGCCAAAGAGAATTTTACCAAAGGATGAAGATTCGTCAAACCGCCGACAACTCCCACAGAAATCGGTAAGTCAATCCAGAATCTGAAAATTCCGTTATCAATTGTACAATGCGTTAAGGAAGAATATTTCCCGTCTTTTGAAGCATACGCATGTGCACAGGCTTCAGTAGCTCTGAAATCATTTCCCGTTGCGATAACAACTGCATCTACCCCGTTCATAATTCCTTTATTATGTGTCGTTGCACGGAAAGGCTCAATTTCAGCAATCGTTACTGCCTGTTTGAATTTTCTTGCGAACTCTTCATTAGAAATTCCGCTATCGTCTTTTAAATCTTCAATTTTACATGAAACTTCTGCTCTTACAATACAATCCGGAGTAAAATTGGAAAGAATATTCATCACGATCTGTAAAGAATTTTTCTCTTCCTGTGTAAAATCTTCGCTCACCGCAACTTCCTGTTTCAATGTTTTTCCGAATTGTTCCAGACAAGAATTAATGAAATTTGCCCCCATCGAATCTACGGTATCGAAACTTGCTTTAAGCTGATAATAATTCGGCATTTCGGCAGTTTTATCGACTAATTTTATGTCTAAAATTCCGCCGCCACGATTTCTCATGTTTGCTGTAATCGCTTCTGTTGCTTCAAATAGTTTTTTCTTTAAATTAAAATTAAAAAAATGCTGCAGCTTGTGAGATTCTACATCAATGATGAAATGAGTGTGACCTAGTTTTTCGGTATTGATGATTGTTGTTTTAAAACCACCTTTATCAATCCAGAATTTTGCTGCTTTTGAAGCTGCCGCAACAACAGAACTTTCTTCAACTGCCATTGGTAAAGCAAATAATTTTCCGTTGATCAGAAAATTGGGTGCAATTCCGTAAGGCATATAAAAATTGGAAATTGTATTTTCAGAAAACTCATCATGAAGCTTCTGTAAATCTGCGTTTTCGTTCCAATATTGGTTGAGTATATTTTGATATTCCTGGTTTCCTTCGAGATATTCACTGACAAGCCAGTCAATCTTTCCCTGCTTGGTTAATTTGGAGAAACCTTCTACCGGTTTATGATTCATAGCATACATTTATTGACCGTAAATATACTAATTTTGCTTTGGAAATATGTGGATAAGTTTGTTTTAAAAACCCTGACTTTTCTCAATTTTGGACTTAATTTTGCTTGAAACTTCATCGGATTTTTAATCTTTTAATACAATAGAACAATGAATTTTGACCGCGTTAAAGAAAAGCTCGAAATACTTGCAGATGCTGCAAAGTACGATGTTTCGTGCTCATCAAGCGGTGGAAAAAGAAAAAATAACGGCGGTTTAGGCGACAGTTCGGCAAGCGGAATTTGCCATACTTATACTGAAGATGGTCGTTGCGTTTCTCTTCTTAAAATCCTTTTGACCAATCATTGTATTTACGATTGTATTTATTGCGTTTCCAGAAAATCGAATGATATAAAACGGGCAGCTTTCACCGTTGAAGAAGTTGTGGATTTAACGATTAGTTTTTATCGAAGAAATTATATTGAAGGTCTGTTTTTGAGTTCTGGAATTTTCAAAGATGCCGATACAACGATGGAACGTTTGGTTCGGGTAGCTAAAAAATTGAGAACTGAACATCAATTTAATGGTTATATCCATTTAAAATCAATTCCCGGAGCAAGTGATGATCTGATGAATGAAGCTGCACTGTACGCTGATCGATTATCCGTAAATCTTGAAATTCCGACTGAATCTGGTTTAAAATTATTAGCACCCGATAAAAATCGTGAAGATATGCTTCAGCCGATGAGAATCGTTCAAAAAGGAATTCAGCAATATAAAGATGAAAAGAAAATCATCCGAAGTGCTCCGAAATTTGCTCCAGCCGGGCAATCAACTCAAATGATTGTAGGCGCAACCAATGAAAACGATTTGCAGATCATTAAAGTTGCCGATCATTTTTACAAAAATTATGGAATGAAGCGTGTGTATTATTCCGGCTATATTCCCGTAACTGTTGATAACCGTTTGCCGGCGATTACCGCAGAAGTTCCTGTTCTACGTGAAAACCGTTTATATCAGTCTGATTGGCTGATGCGTTTTTATGGTTTTAAAGCAGATGAAATTTTAGATTTTAATATGCCATTTCTGGATCTGGAAGTTGATCCGAAACTAAGCTGGGCTTTGCGACATCTTGATCAGTTTCCTGTTAATTTGCAGACTGCAGATTATAAAATGATTCTTCGTATTCCGGGAATTGGAGTAAAGACTGCTCAAAAAATTCTGAGTGCAAGAAAATTTCAGGTTTTAAATATTGATCATCTCAAAAAACTAGGAGCGGCAGTAAATCGTGCGAAATATTTTATTGATTTTACTTATGGAAATCCTTTCTTAAAACATTTAACCGATTTGAATTTAAGAAGATTGATTATTGGCGGAAGTCAGTCGAAATTCCAGAATCAGTTTTCGCAGCAGCTGACTTTGTTTTAGTTTAAACATAAAATCACGAATGTTTTACACTAATAGCATACTATTTAGATTTTCAATTTAATAAACAGTCTGTCTATATTTGCTAAATTTAGACACGTTTTATACCTTTGGTAAAACAATTATTATGAATGTAAGTTTCACTAAAAAACAGGAAGAATATATTTCTGATCAGATAGAATCGGGCGATTTTCAAAATGCGAGTGAAGTTGTTCGTGATGCTTTAAGACTTCACGAAATCTATCGTCATCGTGTTGTACAAGACTTGAAAGCCGAAATACAAAAAGGATGGAATGCTTCTTCAAGTTCTCGTTCTGTAAAAGATATTATCATAGCAAAAAAAGAAAAGAACGAAAGTAATGTCTAAAAAGTCTTACATTTTATCAGAAATCGCTGATAAAGATTTGGAAGAAATTTTTGACTTTACATTTGATGAATTTGGATTTAATCAAGCAGAAAAATACCTTTTGGAAATTGAAGAGATTTTTCAGAATTTGATTATAAATCCAAAGCTCGGCAAAAAAAGACATGAAATAAAAGAGGGTCTTTACAGTTTTCCAAAAGACAATCATATCATTTTTTATCGAATTTTAGAAGATCATATTCAAATTGTAAGAGTTCTTCATGGAAGCAAAGACATTCCGAAATATTTTTAATTATATCAATTGACTTATTTTTTTCAAAAGATTCTCAATCTCAAAATTGCTGGGCAAAACTCAAGCTTAAGAACACTTCAAACCTCCAACTCAAAATGATCACCCTCCTCTACGACGGAACTTTCGACGGACTTTTCACAGCAATATTTGAAGTTTTTGAATATCGTTACCAAGATGTAGAGATTTGCAGCAGAGAAAGTTTCCAACAGGAAAATATGTTTGCTAAAATTCATGAGGTCATTACCCAACAGGAAAAATCGGAGAGAGTTTTAAATAAATTAGAACAAAATATAGGAAAATCAGGGATTAATCAATTATTGAAAGTTTTCTTATCAGAAGATTCAGAAATGGAAAAATTGATTTTGTCTGCTGTACAACAATCCGTTAAACATCCTGATAAAAACATCCTGCAGAATTTTGCAGATGATGACATGATGAAACTCTCAAAAATCTGCAAATCTGTTAGTCGTGAAAGACATCGAATGACAGCTTTTGTGAGGTTTGAGAAATTGCAGGATGAAATTTATTTTGCAAAAATTGATCCTAATTTTAATGTTTTACCTTTAATCCGAAAGCATTTTAAAGATCGTTACGCCGACCAAAAATGGATGATCTATGATTTGCGGAGAGATTATGGATTATTTTATGATCTGAAAGATTGTGATTTCTTTTATCCCGACGAGAAATTAGATCTAAACCAATACCAGCAGAAATTTCACGAGGAAGAAAAAAAATATCAGACTTTGTGGCAAAGTTATTTTACCAAAACCAACATCAAAGAAAGGAAAAATACAAAGCTTCACATTCAGCACGTTCCAAAAAGATATTGGAAATATCTGACAGAAAAGTGGTAGTTTTTTAAGTTTTGACTAAAGCCTAATTTCTCTTTATAAAAGAAAGTCGGGCTAAAGCCCGACACTATTGATATCTTACAGAGATTTTTCAAAACAAATGCTGTTTTCAACTCCTATATATTGTCCGTAATTCGGAATGATTTCGTAGCCACACTTTTTGTAGAGTGCAACAGCTTCAAGCTGGAGTTTTCCTGTTTCCAGAACTGTTTTTTCGTATTCTGATTCTTTTGCCCATTTTTCAAGTTCTTCTAAAATGACAACAGCAAAACCATTTACACGATATTCAGGAAGCGTAAACATCCGTTTTACTTCCATCGAATTTTCATTAAGAGGTTTAATGGCTCCACAAGCAACCGCTTTATCGTCTTTAAAAACTACAATGCAGTTTTTCAGAGCATCAATTTTGTTGAACTGATCATAAAACGCATGATCTTCGCCATCCATTAATGCTAAATAGGCATCTAATTTTTTTACAAGATTTTGAAAATCGACATTTTCGGAAGTAGTTCTGAGAATTTGCATTTATTTATTTTCTAATTCACACCTAACAGGTTTTGAAAATATGTTAGGTTTATATTTTAATTTACAATAAATTTTCTGTCATTGATCAATTCAGCTATCGCCAACATATCTTTTCCAATCAATCGATCGTCTTCCAGTTTCGCAACTTTAGAACGAAGAATTGTGAAATTTTCCTCAATAATTTTTGAACATTTTGCTGGTCTTCTGAATTCTAATCCTTGTGCGGCAAACATCAGTTCAACCGCTAAAATATTTACTAAATTCCCTAAAACCTGATTGAATTTTCTTCCTGAAATACTTCCCATTGAAACATGATCTTCCTGACCTAAACTTGTCGGGATAGAATCTGCTGAAGCAGGGAAACAAAGTGTTTTATTCTCTGTAACCAAAGCAGCAGAAGTATATTGAGGAATCATAAATCCTGAATTCAAACCTGAGCTTTCAGTCAATAATCTTGGTAAACCGTATTTTCCTTCTAATAATAAATAAGATCTTCTGTCTGAAATATTTCCCAGTTCTGCAACTGCTAAAGTCGCATAATCTAAAGGCAATGCCATCAATTGCCCGTGGAAATTTCCTCCTGAAATTGATTCTTCAGCACTTAGAACAATAGGATTGTCGGTTACAGAATTCAATTCGGTTTCAGCCATCATTTTCAAATGTTCGAAAGCATTTCTGCTCGCTCCGTGAACCTGCGGAACGCATCTCATAGAATACGGATCCTGAACTCTGTCACAATATTCATGGGCTTTAAGATTGTCAGAATTCTTTAAAAATTTAAGCATTCTTGCAGCCACTTTTTTGCTTCCTTCGAATGGTCTGATGTCGTGAAGTTCTTTTTTGAACGGACTTGCAGAACCTCTGTATGCTTCAAGACTCATTGCAGCAGTCATATCTGCCAAATCCAAAAGATATTCGAATTTTTCTAAACCCTTGATTGCATGAGCCAGAATAAACTGAGTTCCGTTAATCAATCCCAAACCTTCTTTTGGTCCTAAAACCAATGGTTGAAGATTATTTTCCTTAAGAATTTCTGCAGTTTCGAAGATTTCGTTTCCAACCCAAACCTGGCCAAGTCCTAAAAGTGGTAAAACAAGGTGTGAAAGTGGAGCTAAATCTCCTGAAGCACCTACAGAACCCTGCTCCGGAACAACCGGAATAATATCCTTTTCAAGCATTAAAATAAAACGCTCAATCACTTCCAGAGAAACTCCTGAAAAACCTTTTGACAAAGCATGAACTTTCGCAATCATCATGATTTTTGAAAATTCTTTATCGATTGGTTTTCCCACTCCTACAGCGTGAGAAATAATTAAATTATATTGTAACTGGGCAGTTTCATCCGCTGAGATTTTAGTATCACAAAGAGGTCCGAATCCCGTATTGATCCCATAAACACACCGGTCTGACTCTACAATCTGCTTTACATTGTTCTGAGATTTTATGATCTGCTCTCTCGCAGCTTCATTAAGCTTTGCTTTATTTGGGGTCTTGCAGATTTCCAAAACATCATGGAAACTGAAAGTATCTATACCGTAAATCATTTCAAAAAATTTGCCTAAAAATACACATTTTGAAGCATACCGAAAAGGTGATATTTCAGGGATAAATTTTTTTAATAACAAGTCTGTTTTTTTACTACTTTTAGCACATTATTTTAAACTAATATCTATGAAATTTAAAGCTTTAATACTTGCTTTATCACTTGTAAGCGCAACGAGTTTTGCACAAGAGAAAGTAAAATACACAAAAGAGGAAAAAAAGGAGATGAATCAGTATCTTTTTAATGAAGGATTCAATACCGCATCGCAAAAAAAAGTATCCACAATTATTTTAAAGGACAATAACGAACACCAAGGTTATGCTAAGTCTTGGGTAAAACAGAAAGGGCAAATTCTTTCTATCACTATCGATGATGCCGAAACGGGGAAAACCATGAAGTTTGATGCCAAAGATATCGCCGAAATGTATTTGTACGCAACTGAAACTGAGAAATCTATGAAGGCCGGTAAATTCATTTCAAATATGAGAAATTACAGCACCAAAAAATACAGCAAATCTGTTACTGACGATGCAATTCCATTTGAAAATCAAACCGTTTCACTAAAGAACAAAAAAGAAAGCAAAACATTTCTGATGCAGGTTATTAATCCTGAATTTAATGAAAAAATTACGGTTTACCATGATCCTTTTGCCAAAGAAACGGCTGGTTTTGGTTTTTCTGGCGCTCCGTCTTTTGGAGGTGGGGTTATTAAATCGTATTATGTAAGAAAAGGCGATAAAGTAATTTGGCTTCACAAAGATGATTTTGAAGACAACTACGATTTTCTTTTCGGAGATAATGCTGCATTTATGAAAGCTTATCCCAAAAATTCTGTTGAATGGGATAATTTCAGCTTTTTGGTCTACAAATATACCGATATCA
>Ga0213828_1000800_pt1 | contig 28793 bp, 25 predicted proteins | sample MC6MC0897MG_FD_180664 | JGI IMG/M metagenome (GOLD analysis project Ga0213828, IMG submission 180664) | Enriched soil aggregate microbial communities from Iowa State University, Ames, United States - MC6-MC0897-MG | ecosystem: Environmental > Terrestrial > Soil > Unclassified | place: USA: Iowa... | reverse complement strand
GGATCTATAAAAATTTAAGAAGAAGGAGCTATTCTCTATTGAGAGTAGCTCCTTTATAACTGCTTGTGAATAGCCATTGTTTTTAATAATTGGGCATTTAAATTATTTTGACATAAAAATCCTTACCATTAATTAGTTCACTAAGTTCAATGGCATAATTGGTTTTATAATAATCGTATATATTGCGTGCTAACCCGGAGTGACCATTTAAATATGTTCCCTTTATAATTTCCTTGCGTGGATTATGAAAATCAAAATACAAGCGTGAATCGTGGCACATTGTATCCAAAATAGCTTTAAACTCTTGCTCTTCAATATGAATTCCGCGCGTATATTTGCATTCTCTGCGGTACGTATCATGGGAAACATTGACTGGGAAAGGCTCAAGAATCATTTCGATTTTTTTATTCAAATGTCAACAGCTCCTTTTAGGATATTAGCAACATGACTAGATGAAATTCAAAGATGGTTATTTTAATGAGTTAACCTTATAATTAAGTATATAATTGTCAGAAAATTATATCAATATTTTTCTACCAATCTTGCTGCGCTATTTCCTCAGCTATTACCTGTAAGTCGTAAGCATTAATTGTTATAAGTGTGTAGTCGTGAGTGTCCATATATTTTTCTGCTAGACGCTTCATATATTTTGGGGAGCCCTCGTTTTCTTCATCATAAACAAGGAGCAGACCATCTGTATTTTGAATGATAAATTTATCCTTTTCGATAAATTGCCAGGGAGCCTCATATGGCTTTTTCGTAACACTCGTCACAAAATCTGCTTGACCTAGTAAGGCTTGATATTTTTCCTTTTTATGGTCCTGCCAATTTTTCTCCTGCTCAAGGAAGGGAGTAATAACAGCATATTTTAAATGAGGGAATTCTTTTTTTAATAGCAAGACAATTTCAGCTCCCCAAGTTTCTACACCGGGCTGTCCACTAATGATAATCCACTCTAATCCTTCATCCATTAGTATACGTAGACGGGTTTCAAGCGCTTTTTTGATAATGGCTATACCTGGATGCTTGTCATTGAAAATTCCGAGTTCATGAGGCTTATAGCCAGTGATAATGAGTCGTTGTAACAATAAAATGCCCCCTAATCTGTATAGTAGTAATAGTATACAGTAGGAGGCAATAGAAAACGAATTCCTTTATGCTTTACAGTCGTTATAAAAAATTAAAATGCAAATAGTGTTAGGACTACAGCTACAGCCGCACAGATGCCTAAAAACCACCATGTGTCTGTAAAGTCCTCTTTGGTGTCACTATTCATGTGTTACCTGTCCTTTCTTTTTAATCTGTCCATTCCATGACCAATTTGTCCATGCTCGGAGTACAGCTTCGAATGGTCCACGCTTAAATTTCTTTAAATAGGCAATGCTAAACGCGCATTGCAAGCTATAAACTATAATCCCGAATACAATGCCGCCAAGAACGCCCAGCTTACTATATAATCCTAGGCCATATCCGTAAAAGATTGTTGTACAAATAATGGTTTGCATTAGATAATTAGTAAGTGATAATTTACCAACACTTTCAAAGGCAGGGGAGAGCAATTGAACAGGACGTGATTTAAATAATAGTGCTGCTAGGCAGACATAGCCAATTGCTAAAAGCTGTGAGCCTCCCATTGCTAAAAGATTTGAGAGATTATTTTCTATAAAACTAAAACTTTTACAAGCTAGCCCAATCGGAACAAGTAATGCACCTAGTTTATACCATTTTTTCTCGCCCTCCATATTCACAAATGCTTGCTTTTTAGCGAATCCCATACCAAGTAGGAACAAAGGAGCGTAGAAGATAGGTGCAAATATAAGGATGATGAAAATATAGGAAGGATCATCCATTCCAGGAGGTAAAGTATTTGCTCGAAAATCATAAATATCTAAATAACTTCCATTTGCATACACATGATCGGCTTGCTCGATGTAAGTCTCTAATTCTTTTTGTTCCTTTTTAGTTGGGTCCATGTGACCGAATGTTAAAGCGGTTGTCAGTACAAAAAGAATCCCAGCCCAAATAAAAAGCGTTTTTGGCTTACGGTTAATAAAAGGGAGTAAAAATAGAGTCATACAGCCATAGGATAAAAGTATATCTCCTTCCCATAACAGTGTTGAATGAAGCCAGCCAAGTGCAATAAGCCCAGTGGCACGACGTAAAATGGACCAGCGACTTTTATTTTTTCTTTTACGAATGGATTCAATCATTTTAATAAGAGAGAAGCCAAATAAAATTGTAAAAATAGGCATGAATGATCCTTCAATGAAGATTTTAACGAAATATAAAGCACCATTATCGATGGTTGAAAGATGTTGAAGCTCATCTTTACCATACATGCCAAATTGGAAAATCAGTAAATTCGCCATTAAGATGCCAAATAAACTAAAGCCACGCATTGTATCAATGAAGGTTACACGGTTTGTTGTCATTGCGTTTTATCTCCTTAATTGGTTATCTTATACATAGTGTAATTAATAAAGCTTATGGCTAAATAATGACAGCCTTAAAGTAATCTTAAAAGTAGGTGGTAGAATGCAAGATGCATCAATTTTAGTGTTAGAGGATGAACGTGCTATTGCGGAAATGATTGAAATTATATTGGGGAAAGATGGATTTTTAAACATTACATTATGTAGCACTGTAGAAGAAGCGAAAAAGAACTTAGAGATGAAAACCTTTGATTTTTATTTATTAGATATAATGCTACCAGATGGAAATGGGATAGAAATGGCGAATTTAATTCGTGAGCGTAGTGATGCGCCTGTATTCTTTTTAACTGCCAAGGGTAGTGATGCTGATAAGCTTCGGGGGTTTATGAACGGAGCAGATGATTATATTACAAAGCCATTTAATCCACTTGAGCTGGTAGCGAGGGTGAAGGTACAGCTTGGACGCTATCTTAAAAAGAAGGATGTATCACAAAACCATCTCTTTGTATGTAGTCGATTTACATTTAATATCGATGCAGCAGAGATAACTGTAGATGGGACAAAGGAAATTATTAGTGGGCGTTTATTTCATTTATTAAAATATTTATGTGAAAATACTGGGCAGGTATTATCAAAGGAGCAAATTTATGAGCGTGTATGGGGCGATTGCTTATTTGATGATAATACTGTGATGGTGCATATTCGAAAACTGCGAGAAAAAATAGAAAAGAATCCAGGTAAACCAACTTGCATTATAACTGTAAGAGGCATTGGTTATAAACTTGTTGGAGATGCTCTTTCATGAAGCCAGCCAGAAAATTAACACTTCGCTTTGTATCTTATTTCATTGTCTTTTATTTGCTAATTATCTCAGGCTTTGTCATTAGTTTGGTGTCCTTCGGGATCTTTATCAATAAACGAGTGGGCGATAATATTCATGTAATGACCTCCTACGAAATTAAAGATGATGCTGTTGTAGAAAAGGGAGCATCTATTAAAATTGCTGACTATTTAGTGAAGAGAGCGAATGAGAATGCAGGACAGCTATACTTATTTGATCAATCCATGAACATCGTTGATTACACAGGAGACATATGTGAGCTATGTGGAATGACGGATAGTGAGGTATTGAATCTTAAGAGACTAGGTATGCATACATGGGAGATTCCTGACTATTATTTATTATTTCTGCCAATATCACCTGTTCAGTCAATTATTGAGGATTCACTTCAAGGTTGGGAAGAAAAAGGAGAGATACCGTCAGAGCTACTTCCACGTATTCAGGATAAAAAGGCATCTATTGAAATCTATAATGAGCAATGGGACCGTGTAGAAGTCATTGGAGAGCGTTATAAAAAACTCAATAAGCCACAGTTGCTAGAAGAAAAATACGATATTTTTGAGCATGCAGAGTTAATACAGAGTGCAGCTTTAGAAGATGGTTCAACACTGGTTGTGCGCATGCCAAATCCATCGTATAAGCCATTTGAGGAGCCATTTAATAAAGCAATGCTGTTATTTATCTCCACCTTTTTTGGAGGGCACATTATCTTGTTAATTGGTGTAATATTTTTATCGATAAGCATTTCTCGTCAATTTGTACGACCACTTGTTTATGTATTATCTCGAATCGACCGACTTACTCAGTTTGATTATAGTGAGGTAAGTGACAAGAATATTCATCATCAGAAGACAGGGAAGCTAAAAAAGAAATTTAAATTATTTCAACCTGTGGATGAATCTCTCAACCATTTATCAGAACGACTTTCTTTTAATGAACGGCAAATTAAACAAGCAGAGCAATTACGCGAAGAGTGGATTACAGGGCTATCACATGATTTAAAAACACCTCTTAGCTCAATTTATGGTTACTCCACTATGCTTGCTTCAGAAGACTATAATTGGTCAATGGAGGAAATGCGTATTTTTGCAAGTACAATGCAGGAAAAAGCAACGTATATGGATGCACTTATTCAGGATTTAACCTATACGTATCAATTAAAAAATAAAGCCATTCAACTTGAAAAAGTATTGATACCACTTGCTTCGTGGCTACCAAAGTTCGTGGATGAGCAAGTATCTGTAAATGTATATGGAGATGTTATGTTGGAAGCTGATGAGCTTTTGTTAAAACGAATTTTAGATAATTTGATTACCAATGCGAAAAAATATACACCTAAAGGCACCAAAGTAATGGTAGATGCACAGCAAATCAATAAATCTGTAGTAATGACAATCACTGATCAAGGACCTGGCATACCACAGGAAGAGTTAGATAATTTATTTGAACGATATTATAGAGGTACTAATACTACGGATGATACTACTGGTACAGGATTGGGACTAGCTATTACGAAACAATTAATTGATCTGCATAATGGATCGATCAGCGTTCGAACAGACTCGGATGGCACAGTTTTTGTTTTAACATTTCAATGTCAATCATTATAAAGAAGGGTAGTACAGGTGATGATTCACTTTGTACTACCCTTTGCTTTATTTTTTGCATCTCTCAGATGGCTGCTCAACTTTTACATATCGCCAAAGGCTATTGGCAATATCCCGTGCTTCTGCTACGTGCTCCGTTCCAACGAAAGCTTTACGGAAAGGTGTAAGAAGTGATTCAATGATAAAAAGCTTTGGTTTTTCACGCTGTAGTTCCTCTAATAAAAATTCCACGTATTCTAAGCCTTCCACTGTTTCATTCTTAGATAAACCCTTTTTAAAGCCTCTTAATTGCTCAATAACTGTGTCTTTATTAACTGCTTTATAATTCACAACATTTTGGATGGTGTTAATCATTTCAACACTGACAATGATTTCTTTTGATTCAAGCATAGCAGGTATAATTACGCTAATATTGCGTAATGCTACACGTACAATTGCCTCGCGATTTATATATTTATAATCAGCAATTAAAACAGCCCGCAATGTCAGATTAATCATACCGAGCGTTTGCACGGCACATTCATAGCTTATTGGACTAATTTCTTCTCCAAATACTTGCACAAGTCGATTTGCAAGCCACTCCAGCTCTTGTAAGTGATAATTTATAATGATTTTTTTAAGTTCATTATCCCGAGAATGGAATATAGACTCAAAGATTTGGATTAAATTATGCTCACGATTGACATACATAAGTACTGCTACTTGCTGAGTTAAGACTTCCAGGTCTGTAGGATCTTTCCCGTATAGAAGTTCGTGACGACGATTACTAGCTTCCTCACGCCCCTCATCCAATATGGCGATTAAGCATTCATTTTTAGAAGAAAAATGATTATAAAATGTACCCTTAGAAATTTTAGCTGCACCGATGATGTCGTTAATGGATGTATCAACGAATCCTTTTTCAATAAATAAGTCTCTAGCTGCAGAAATAATTTGTCTTTTTCTTTTATTCATAACCTCACCTTTTTATCAATATTATACTCTTATTCTATAGCCTGAATGCTTATTTATCAACGTTTAAAATTTTTATAGACTTAATTCTTGAAAAAAGTAGACTGCGAGTATAAAATAAGTTTTATCGAAAAACAAGAAAGAATTGAGGGATTTATATGGAAAGTGAGCAAACAATGAAAAAGCCCCCATATGGAATGATTTCGATTTTATTTGTGGGGGCATTTGTTGCTTTTCTAAATAACACATTGTTAAATGTTGCTTTACCAACAATCATGAATGATTTTGGTATAACGTATTCAAAGGTACAATGGCTCGCAACAGGTTATATGCTAGTAAGTGGTATTCTAGTGCCAGCTTCAGCGTTCTTCGTTACACGCTTTAAAAATAGACATTTGTTTATTGCAGCGATGTCAGTCTTTACAATTGGTACAATTATGGCCGGCTTTGCACCTAACTTCGAAGTATTATTAGCAGGTCGTATGGTGCAAGCAGCTGGTGCTTCAAGTATGTCCCCGCTTTTAATGAATGTAATGCTGATTAGTTTCCCGAAAGAAAAACGCGGTGCAGCAATGGGAATCTTCGGTCTAGTAATGATTTCTGCCCCAGCAATAGGTCCTACATTATCAGGATATATTGTTGAGCACCATGATTGGCGCATGCTATTCCAAATGATTATTCCGTTTGCTGTTATTAGTTTGTTGTTTGGAATTTGGAAATTAGAGAACGTGATGGAGACACGTAAGGTTCATTTAGATCTACTTTCAGTCCTATTATCAACAATTGCATTCGGTGGTATTCTATATGGTTTCAGTACTGCAGGGGATAAGGGCTGGTCAAGTCCTTGGGTTTATGGCCCAATTTCAGTTGGATTTATTGCTTTACTGATATTTATCTTTAAACAGCTACGCATGGATCAACCTTTGCTAAATTTACGTATTTATAAATATCCAATGTTTGCATTGGGTTCAGCTATCTCAATTATCGTGTCAATGGCTATGTTCTCTGGTATGATTTTAACGCCTGCTTATGTACAATCGATTCGTGGAATTGATCCATTTAAAGCAGGCCTAATGATGCTTCCAGGAGCACTTGTAATGGGGATTATGTCGCCGATTACAGGGAAACTTTTTGATAAATTTGGGCCGCGTATCCTAGCAATTATCGGGTTAGCTATTACAACAGCTGCAACATTCGGGTTAACAAAATTAGAATTAGATTCAAGCTATACATTTATCGTGTCTATGTACACAATTCGTATGTTCGGTATGTCAATGGTTATGATGCCAATTATGACAAATGGTTTAAATCAATTACCACAAATGATGAACCCGCATGGTACAGCCATTAATAATACTGTACAGCAAGTGGCAGGAGCAATTGGTAGTGCTGTAATGGTTACGTTTATGAATAATCGTACAAAAGCTACAGCCCAGGATTTAATTGCAGAAGCTAAAGCGAATGCAGCGCAATCTGGAGTAGCTCCAACACCTGAACAAATGCAGCAAATGCAGGACCAAATTATGCAAAATGCCTTATTGGATGGGATTACGCACTCATTCTTTATAGCAGCTTGCGTTACAGTAATTGCCTTTGTCCTTGCATTCTTCTTAAAACGTGTAAAAATTGAAAGTACAGCTGCACATATGGATTTGAAAAAACCAACTAAATAATTTATAACCTGCCAGAAAAAACTCTATACTGGCAGGTTTTTTCTTTGTAGTAGGCATAAAAATAACCCGTTTTTGTAGACACAATAGTGAATACAAAACGGGTTGATATTAAATATCTTTTTTAAATAATGCCCCTGGCCAAAATGCATATTTACCCAGAACGGTAGTGATCGCTGGAACTAGTAAAGGACGCACAATGAATGTATCTAGAAGTACGCCAATTGCTGTAACGACACCAAACTGCACTAATACTTGAATTGGTAATGTTGCAAGTACTGCAAATGTTCCAGCCAAGATTAGCCCAGCAGATGTAATGACACTACCTGTTCTAACAACACCTTCTTCTACTGCAGTTAAATGATCTGAAGTCTTACGTTTTTTCCATATCTCTGAAATCATAAAGATATTATAATCTTCTCCAAGTGCTACTAAAAAGACAAAGGCATATAGTGGAATAGCTCCTGAAATGGCTTCAGCTCCCATAACATGATGTAAAATAAGCCAGCCAGCCCCAAGTGCACCGAAATAGGAAATAATAACAGTGGCTAATAAATAAACTGTCGCTGTAAGGGAACGAAGATAGATAAATAATAATAGAGCAATCAAGGCAATCATCGTTGGCATAATAACTGTTTCATCCCTTACAGTAATTTGCTGCGTATTATATTGACTAGCTGTCTCGCCGCCGATCCATAGATGCTGATCTGCCTCCTTAATGCCTTCAGTTTCAAGCATTTTTCCAACTTCTGCTTTCAGCTCTGGAATATGTGCTAATGCCTCCTTAGCATAAGGGTTTAAATTTAAAGTCAGTTCATACAATTGTATATGATTATTCTTTTCTCCAATTTGAACATCTGAAACACTATCAATATAAGAGATAGATGCTAATTGCTGTTGTAAGTTAATATCTTTTCCGTTAGTGTCAATGACTAGCTGTATAGGTGCTAATTCACCAGGGGAGAAATTTTCTTCTATTAAAGTAAAGCCTTCACGTGACGGCATATCCTCTGGGAAGGAAGATAATAAATCAAATGTATATTGAATGCGTGGCACAAATACGGTTAAACCACCTAATAATAATAAAGTTGCTACAATCACAATCCATGGTTTATGTGTCACGAAATGCCCGATTTTATGACTTGTTTTATGGGAAGGCTTGTTTTGTTTTTTGCCTTTCCTTTGAGCCATGTCCACTGTTCTAGGTACAAATGGGAAGAATGCTACGCGACCGATTAAGACAAGAATTGCTGGTAGGACAACAAGTGCCGCAATTCCCATTACAAGTACGCCAAAGCTAAATGGAACTGCAAAGCGTTGAAATGCACCGTAATGGGCAAGACTAAGAGTAGCTAGTCCAATCACAACAGTTAAGGCACTCATCAAGATTGCGCCGCCAGATTCCCTTACAGCAAGCTTCATAGCAGTTGATTTATCCTCAACCTCAAAGAGAATTTCGCGGTACTTTGAGATTAAAAATAGACAATAGTCTGTACCTGCACCAAAGAGTAATACGGTCATAATAGAAACAGCCTGCGAATCCTTAGCAATCCATCCTTGATCAGCAAAGAAGCCCAGTGTCGGACTGATGACACCATAAGCAAGACCAACGACGATTAAAGGAATAACAGCCAATAGTGGTGAACGGTAAATAATAATTAATAGCACTAAAACAAGGAGTACAGTCGCCATTAATAATTTTGTATCAGCTTTTGAGAAAAGGCTGACGGCGTCTGTTGCAATGCCAACTGGTCCAGAATAACGGACATGAAGTGCATCACTGGCCAAGTCCTTTTTTGATTGGACATTATATTCATCCATTGTTTTCGTTAATGCATTTAAACTCTCTTGCAAAACATCTGTTGCTAGCCCTTTTTCAAAGAAAACAGGAGTAACAATGGTTGTGCTATTTTCAGATGCGGATGCAGCAATGGCTTGTGTAGGCATTTGATCATAAGGTGGAATCAGTGTTTGGTGAGCTAAAGGTTTATCTGTTAGCTCTCCATAAATCTTTTGGATAACACCAAAATCATCAGTAGTTAGACCATTTTCTCGGTGCCAAACAAGTAATAAAGGTGTACCTGCTTCATTAGGAAATTGTTCTGCAATAATAGCAGCAGCTTGTTCTGACATTTCTGTACTAGGTAGATTTTTACCTGATTCACTTTCAATGCTATTGATTTGTGGCCAAGCAAGGGATAGTGCAGTAACAAGTAAAACCCAAAAGACAAGAGTTAAAATGCGTCCCTTTTTACTTGCTACCATCGAGCCCCATTGCTCGAGTGGATGTTTTTTCACAAGAAGACCTCCATTCCATATGAGTATTATTAATTATATATACTAGTAGGTTAATTAATCAATTACGAAATACTAATATGTTATACTATGTTTAAAAATAATGCTTTAAAAGGAGGCGATATGATGAAACAATCGCCGCGTGTTCTCGGAAGACCTCGCCATCATGAAAATGCAAAACCAACAAAAGATATTGTCCTTGAAACGGCCACAAGACTTTTTATAAAAGAGGGCTACAAAAATATTTCGATGGATGATGTAGCAAAAGCTTGTAACGTGACAAAGGCAACAGTCTATTATTATTACCCAACTAAAGGCGATCTATATACATCTGCATTAATTGCAATGATGGATAGGATTAGACTAGCTATTCTACATATTTTAGAGCAGCCAAGCCCCTTTAAAGAACGACTAGAACAACTTGTTGAAGTTCACTTATCTGCTACTGTAGATATTGATATGAAAAACTTTATGAGAGAGGCATCCATTAATTTATCGGAATCTCAGTTAAAGGAAGTACATATCTCAGAAAATAAAATATATCAAACAATTGAACAGGCCATGCAGCTAGAGATGGAGAAGGGGACAATACGTAAAGGAAATGCTACCTTCTTTGCACATACGTTTATGGCGATGATGTCCATTGGATATTTCAAAGATGGGGAAGGAAAGCGATTGTTTAACACAGTGCAAGAAACCGCTAAAGAAGTGACCACTTTTTTTTGGCAATCTGTTCATAATAATGAATAAGCCCCTTTAAACTCCTTTCGAAAGGTATTATCTGGTAATGTCCTAAATAATCAAAAGTCAAAATGAGGGAGATTTTCGTTCCAGACTATCGCTTTGTCGCTAACGCTTCGCTTTCACGCAGAGCAAGACCCCAATAGGCGAATGACGACCTTAATAAGCACTGTTTATCTGCTTCTAAAAAGAGGGAGACAAAAGGATGAACGACAAAAAATGACGATTTTTACGTTTACTGCTTTGGAAAATTTATTATAGTCAAACAGTTAATAGTTGACTAAAACAATGAATTTTGAAAAGATTGTCGAAATTGTGATTTAGCTCATTGAAATAATGGACAAACAGTCTTATAATGAAGGTTGTAATGTCACCAAGATAAGATAAGGATGGAATTATGATGCGCTTTTTGCGGATTGAAGTTAACACTGTAATAACAAGTCATACGAATTGCTATCCAGCCCTTGTGACTGGTGAATGTGGAAGATATACGCTGTAACGACTGTTAAGTTTTACCTTAATGGTCTTTTTTACATGTAAGTAATAAAAAAAAGTATTAGTGATGGCAAAGGAGAGTTCAACATGTCAGAAACGAATAACCAAACACAGGCTGAGCAAGTAACTGTGAGTAAAGAACAATTAGATGTCCTAGATCAATTATTAAAGCCTGAAGTTCAAGAATCTCTTACAACTTTAGTTGAGCAATTACCAAAGTTAACTGAAATGATGACATTATTAACGAAATCATACGAGTTTGCTCAAGCTGTTGCAACAGACGAAGTGCTTAAAAACGATACAGTTGGAGCAGTAACAGAAATGGCTGGTCCTGTAGTAGGCTCTGCAAAAAACCTTGCAGCAACTGCAATTGAAGCAAAAGACCGTGCATCTGAAAGCCATGAAGTAATTGGTTTATTCGGTCTTGTGAAAATGTTAAAAGACCCTCAAGTTCAAAATGTTTTCCGTTTTGTTAATGCTTTCTTACAAGTAAGCTCAGAACGCAAAGCTAAGTAAGACTCAAGGTAAATTCAATTCGTAAGGACGGAGGATTAATTAATCATGTCAAAAGAAATCGTCATCTTAGGTGCTGGTTACGCTGGCGTTCTAACTGCATTAACAGCACGTAAGTATCTATCAGCTGATGAAGCTAAAATTACTGTAGTAAACCAATTCCCAACACACCAAATCATCACTGAGCTTCACCGTTTAGCTGGTGGTACAATTGCTGAAGGTGCTGTTGCATTACCACTTAAAAAAATCTTTAAAGGGTTAGACATTGATCTACAAATTGCGAAAGTAACAAAATTCAATGTAGACACTAAAAAAGTAGACCTAGATACAGGCTATACATTAACTTACGATACACTTGTAGTATCTTTAGGTAGCCAAACTGGATTCTTCGGTATCCCTGGATTAGAAGAAAACTCAATGGTCCTTAAATCAGTAAACGATGCTAATAAAATTAACAGACATATTGAAGACCGCATTAAAGCATATGCACAATCTAAAGATGAAGCAGATGCAACAATCGTTATCGGTGGAGGCGGTTTAACAGGTGTTGAGCTTGTTGGTGAAATCGTGGACAACTTCCCGAAAATCGCTGCCAAACACGGTGTTAACTTTGCTGATCTTAAAATTAAACTTGTTGAAGCTGGTCCAAAAATCTTACCAGTACTTCCAGATACACTTATCCAACGCGCTACTGAAAGCTTAACAAAACGCGGAGTAGAATTTATTACAGGTACGCCTGTAACAGGTGTAGATGGTAATGTTATTTCTCTTAAGGACCGTGAACCAATCGTTGCAAACACGCTTGTTTGGACGGGTGGGGTAGCACCACTTCCAATCGTAGGCGAATCAGGTCTTGCAGCAGATCGCGGTAAAGCAACAATCAATGAATTCTTACAATCTACATCTCACGAAGATGTATTTGTTATTGGTGACGCATCTGTTGCATTACCAGCTGATGGTGGTCGTCCACTGTACGCTCCAACTGCTCAAGTTGCATGGCAAATGGGTGAATGTGCTGGCTACAACGTATTCGCACAATACAAAAACCAAGAAATGAAATCATTCTCTGCTGTAAACTCTGGTACACTTGCAAGCTTAGGTCGTAAAGATGCTGTTGCTACGATTGGTGCTAGCAACACAGAGCTTAAAGGTCTTCCAGCAACATTAATGAAAGAAGCTTCTAACATTCGTTATTTAACTCATATTAAAGCTTTATTCGGTTTAGCATATTAAAATAAGGAATCTCCTTAAATGCAATTTGTGTTTAAGGGGATTTTTTTTATGTGTAAAATACTGGGATAACATTGATTAATTATAAGAAAATGGATAAAATCAAGGAGATAGGAAATTTTGCATGGGGTGATAGGACGATGTTCACGATATTTCGATCAAAAGAAGAGGATGTTGAGCAATTTAAAAAGAAAATTGATGAATTGAATGAGACGCTGGATAAAAAGGATAATGAATTTCAACTATTTTTAAATCTATTACATAAGGATATCATTGAAACCATTGAACAGCATAATAAGGTAAATAATCAGCATGCCATTTTAGGAGAAATGGTTACTGATATTGTTGGAGAATTTAATAAAGTTGAGGTTAGCACAATTCAATCAAATAAAATTTCTGAAAACGCACTAGATAAGGGTAATTTATTAATTTCTTCCTCCAACCAGATGATGACATTATCAGTAGAAAGCAAGCAGGCTGTCCATGAAGTAGAACAGCTCATTGATGCATTAGGAGAGCAGTCTCAAAAAACATCTTTAAGCATGACTAATTTAAGTGAGCGATCAAAACAAATTGCAGAAATTGTAAATGTTATTGGGGAAATTTCAAATCAAACCAATTTACTAGCTCTGAATGCATCTATTGAGGCAGCAAGAGCAGGAGAGCATGGAAAAGGCTTTTCAGTTGTTGCTGAGGAAGTTCGCAAATTAGCTGAAAGCACGAAGACTAGCACAGAGGATATTGCAAATTTAACAAAGAAAATTGAGGAGCAAATTGGACTTGCTTACGAGGATAATAAAAATAATATGCAGCTAGTAACGGAAGGAATTGATAAAAGCACTAAAACCTCAGTAAAAATTGATCAATTACTACAAATTATGACCAATGTTCAAACTGGGATTAATGAGCTACTAGGCTCCATTAAAGATCAAAAACTATCAAACGAAGATGTTATGCATAAATTTAAGACGACAACTGCCTTATTCGATGAAACAAATCGTGTTCTAATAAGCCATATCGATGAGTCTGAAATCGTGACAAAAAAATTATTAGAAGCAGTAGAGCAAGTGAAACATTTTCCAACCGAAAGTTAATAAAACTTCGTAAATGAAGATATGTTTAACTCTTGAAACCACTCTAAAATTTTTAAGGAGATTTTAAAAAAGAAAGTACCCTGCAGAGCTCCTTCTAAAGTGTCTACTACAGGGTTCATTTGATTATTTAAAATCGCCAACTTTTTCTTTTAATGCGGCTAATTGATCTGGATAGTTCTTTTCAGTAATTTCAGTCCATAATTCTGCATCTTTAATACCGCATCTTTCTGGAATAAAGACTGGATCAAGGCCCATCTTCTTTTGTTCTTCATAATCTCTTAACGTAGCAATACCTGGCTTTGTTAAGAGGATAATAGCAATTAGGTTTAACCAAGCAAGAGTACCTACACCAATATCCGCAAGATTCCAAGCAGTTGAGGATGAACGAATAGTTCCAAAAAAGATGGAAATAACCAATAATACTTTTACAACAACTGCAATAGTCGGAAAGTTTTTATTGTTTTTAAATAAGTAAGCAACATTACTTTCTGTATATACCCCAAAAGCAAGCATAGTAGTAATCGCAAAGAAAAATACAGCGATAGCTACAAACGGGCTTCCTAAGCCAGGGATAAATGAGTTGATTGCCTCTTGAGCGAAAGCAGTACCAGCTTCAACTCTTGGAAGATTTTCGACTATAAATCCACCGTTAGGATGGGCAATATTGTAACTACCTGTGGAGATAATCATAATGGCTGTTGCTGTACAAACAAGTAATGTATCTACATAGACAGAGAATGCTTGAACAAGCCCCTGTTTGGCAGGATGAGATACCTCTGCGGTACCGGCTGCTTGTGCTCCTGTACCTTGACCTGCTTCATTTGAATAAGCACCTCTTTTTACTCCCCACATAATTGCATTCCCAAACACAGCCCCGAATGCAGCATTTAAATTAAAGGCAGAGCTAAAAATTAAAGCAAATATAGCTGGTACTTCTTTGATATTGATAAATAAAATGACGAATGCAAGAAGGATATAAGCAGTTGCCATAAACGGTACAGCATACTCAGCAACTTTACCAACTCTTTTAATACCGCCAAAAATAGCAAATCCAAATATTGCAGAAACAATAATACCTGTGATTATTGGTGAAATACCGAATGCATTTTTTGTAGAATCTGCAATGTTAAAGGCTTGGACACCAGAGCCAGTGAAACCGGTTGCTAAAATAGTAGCGATGGCAAAAAGTATAGCAAATGGCTTGTTTTTTAGCCCTTTTTCGATATAGTAGGCTGGTCCTCCACGATATTCTCCCGCAATTTCTTGTTTCCAAACTTGTGCTAAAGCTGATTCAATATAGGCAGCTCCAGCTCCTAAAAAGGCAATGACCCACATCCAAAATATAGCTCCAGGTCCTCCGAAATAAATAGCTGTAGCTACCCCTGCGATATTCCCAATACCAACACGTCCACCTAATGCCATAGCAAAGCTTTGAAAAGATGAAACGCCATTAGCTGAATTATTTCTATCAAACAATTGTGTAATCATATCTTTAAAAAGACGTAGCTGGGGAAACTTCATAAGAAGCGAGAAGTAAACGCCAGCTCCTAAACAAAGAAAAACTAAAGCATTACTCCATATGATCCCTGCTATTTTCCCTGTTAAAGTGGCAAAATCCATATAATAACCTCATTTCTACTCAGATAAATAGGTAACAATTCAAATTGGAGAAAGTGGAAACCATTTTTGTATGAGGTTCCTCTTAAAATAAACTTTTAATTAACGTATCAATCATCATAGGCATTTCTTTAAAAGCACTATCTACATGCAACCTTTCTGTTTTTTGGTGTGCATCCTTGCCAAATGGACCGACATTTAACACAGGACCTTGTAGGGCTGTCATTTCTTTAAATGGAATACTATACGTATCCCCCCATACTGGTGTGTTCCGTTCAAATGCTAGCCACTCATTGGAATTATCTGTATAGTTCACATAGCTTAAATCACAAATACCATTAAAATAATGAATTTGCTCCACTTCAACGTCGAAAGTTTGTGCCGTCTTTTTCATTAATTCAATCGACTGTATCACTAATGGATGATTGGATGAATTAATGGCAGGGTAGTAGGGTGGTGCATATAACAGTACCGTCGCTGGTGCTAATTCCTGACAGCGAATCATGAGCTGATCCACGATGCGAATCGATTTTTCACGATCATCCCATTCACTATGCTGCAGAACTTGCTGTTTAATGGCATGAACTTCTTCAGCGCCTAATTTATGAGTAGCGTGCTCCAATAGTGCTTCGTAGCGTAATACCTTTACGTTGCCCACACCCTGTACTTTTTCTCGTGTACAAATTTGCTGATATTGCTCATTACATGCAGCCATAGCCTGTGACGCTACTTGCTCAAAAATAGTCATGACTTCCGCAGCTGTACGCTTTAGCAAAAAGACATTGTAAAGTGCCGCTGCACGGTATGGTGTTTGTGTAGAATACTCCATTTTCAAATCTTTTAATTGTAAAGAGACTGGTAATGGTGTACTTTCACCCAAATCTGTTTCACGGAAAAGTGGGTTCCACTCCATATGCTGTGTCATATAGGAAGCAATAAAGTTAGCCGTCATCCCTTTTAATGGTTCACCTACATGGGTTTCCTTACCATAGAACAGTGCAGCTGGCATGATCTTACCAATTGTTCCTGAATAGATATATTCATTCGTATCGGATGGCCCTTGTGAAAAGGACGGTTCACTATTTAAAAATAATTTATAAGTTAAACCATGTTGTTCTCGTATTCTCACAAGCTCTACAACTGCAGCTCTCATTCCAGCAGAGTTGACTTCCTCGTCAGGAACAGCTGTCAAAATCAGATTAATGGGCCATTGCTCAAAGCTTGCTTTTTCAACCAACTGCATGTGTAATGCCAGTCCCATTTTCATATCCATTGTGCCGCGTCCAAACAAATAATTGCCTGACTCCAAATCCATTCTAGCTGCCTCTGGCAAATCTTTTTTATATTTAGGTTCCATCAACTTTTTAGTTAATTCTTCTGGATAAAAAGCTAATGGCTCTAGCTCTCCGTATTCCTCCGTATGCACTGTATCAAAGTGACTTATTAACACAACTGTTTCTGTTGCAGTTGGATGCTTATATAAGGCCGTAACAGCATTTCTTCCAAGTCCTGCATCGTGTAACTCAATGAACTCAGGATGTTTTTTATAGTATGGAAGCGTTAACAATTTATCTTTTAATTTATAGGCGAATTCATTTTCCCCCTTTGTTAAAGTTCTGCTTTCCCAGCTAACAATTTCACATAGTAGGGCACGTAGTTTTTCAGGTGTATTCCACATATAAGTATTCATAATATTGCTCCTTTTATAGTAGACTGTGATTTTTTTAGATATTAATCATTAAGCAAGATATTTTTGATTACTAAATATTCCACTATACGAAATTTAATCTGCATAATGGAATATAAATTATCGTAAAGGGAAAATATAAAATTGTCAATTTTAATTTTTATGAATACTTGTAATTTTCCGTACTAATTAGGTGGATTCCTATATACATATTTCATCTAGTATCTATTTAAATATTTAAAAATTAGTTAAAATTAAATGAAACTACATTCAAAAGCAGGGGCTTTATTTTTAAAGTACATCAAAGGCATGTATTGTAATTTCTTAATTATTCCCCTAACAGCTATTTTGGATCTGTAAAAGCATTAGAATAGAGGTCAATACAGGATAATGGAAGGGAGAAAATGTAATGATTCAATCAATAGAAAGAGCAATGTTAGTCATAAATATGCTGGCAAATCATCCAAAACGTTTTTTTTCTGTGCAGGAAATTTTTAATGAAACAGAATTACCAACTAGCACAATTTACAGAATATTATATACATTAGAAAGCTTTGATTTAGTAGAGAGGAATGACAATAAAAAGGAATTTAGACTTGGCTATACTTGGTTGCAGCTTGGCATGAAAATGTATCACGAAACAGATATCAGGGAAAAAGCGCATCCTCTCTTAGAAAACCTTGCCCATAATGTTCGTGAAACTATCTACTTAAGTATTGCGAAACAGTTTGCATCCATTATTATTGATCGAATTGATAGTCCTAAAAATGTTCGTATTATCGATATGATTGGCGAGAAAATCCCATATCCTATTGGAGCTCCTAATAAAGTATTGCTTGCATTTTCTAAAAGTGATCTACAGCAGCAATTTTTAAAACAGCTTAAGGAGCAGGAGAAAGAAGAATTGATTGAGAATCTGAATGGTGTGAGAGATAAAGGCTTTGCCATAAGCTTTGGGGAAAAAACAAAGGGGACAGTATCAATAGCAGCACCTATTTTTGATTCAAATAAACAACCTATTGCAGCAATTAGTGCAGAGTGTTTTGAATACGATACAGATGCTGAAAAGTTAGAGAGTATAGCACAAGAGGTCATGAAAACGGCACAGCAGCTATCACATGAATTAGGATATATATAAAAACTTATTAATAACCATCTAGTGTCAATATGAAGCCGACATTAGATGGTTAATTTTTTTATCTACTTCCTTTTTGAATTACTGTTTCCTACTACTCACAATACCTTGATAGTAGCTTCTTTTTGAACGTAGTATTGTTAATAATAGTAGTATAACAGCGATAAACAACATCATATAGGAAGCACTAACGACAACTACACGGATTGTCATCCATTCAGCAACTAAACCAAATATAGCAGTAAATACAATAATAAAAAGAGCTTCAAAGAATCCATAAATACTTCCAATTCGGCCCATGATCTTAGAAGGAATGTTATTTTGATAAAATGTATAAAACCCTGTATTCGCAAAAGCCGTTGCAAATGACAATAGAAAGCATCCCAAAGCTGCAATAAGAAAAGTAAAGGATGAAGTAAACACTAAATAGCCTAATGCTGTTATAAGAGACCCCATACCGATCAGCCATGCAGTAGGAATTTTTTCAACAAAAGCTGAATTGGTTAAAGAGCCAATTAAAACACCTACTCCTGCGAGACTAACTAACATTCCATATTGCCCCTCTGATAAAGCTAGTACTTGTGTTGCAAAAGCTGCCTCTAAAGAATCAGTTGCTGTCATCAAGACGATGGTAGCACTAAACAACATATAGATCATCATTACGTAGCGATTTTTGAAGCTAAAGCGTATGACCATTTGCCAATCATGCAGTAATACACGATACAGCGATACATTTTCTGTATCATGATCAAATTTTTCATGGGCTTCAACATTTGGCATTTTAAAGGTTATACAGGCTGATAGAGATAAGGCAATTGCATTTAAGTATATTGCCATATTGGGTGTCCCAAGTGTAAAAAGCAAACCGGCAATAGCAGGCCCAGTTAGAAATGCCCCAGAATCGAGAAGGCTACGCAATGAATTAAAACGTTTCCGTTGTGCAATAGGTATCAATTTAGTGATATAAGTCATAGAAGTTGGATGATACATAGAGCTAGCTGCTGTAATGATAAACACTAAGGCATAAATCGATACTAAGCTAGAAAAGAAAGGGAGTAAAACGATTAGTATAGATTGAAAAAGGTTTAAAATAATCATTAAATTTTTCTTATTAAAACGATCGATTAGGCTTCCTGACCAAAAATTAGTGAGCAAGGATGAGCATGCTCTTACAATATACAAGCCAGAGACAGCAAGAGCTGATTCTGTAAGCTTTAAAACAATGAGATTTAAGGCTATAAAATAGATCCATCCACCAATACTAGAGATACCAATACTACACAATAGGATGACAGGATAGCGCCATGTCTCTAAAGATTTTTTCATATAAATTCCTCCTTAAGCAAAGTCATAATTTGCAAAATAAAAAAATCCCACCCCCAAGACGATTTGTCTTAGGGACGAGATTGTGGAATTTATATTCACGTGGTGCCACCCTAGTTCGCCATTATGTCACCATAATAGCCTTTTCAGTACGGCATAACGACTTATGCTTATACTGTTCCTCTGTAACGGGAGCTCCCGTCGCACCATCATTCTATGCAGAAATCCAATGCGCTACTCCGAGACTTGTTTCAATAATTCGTTCTTACTCGTTTTCAGCATCCCGAGCTCTCTGGGAAGAACAACCTTATTTACTCTTCTCTTCATTGTATTTTGCATATTGTAGCATAAATCTATAATTTTGGTAAAGCACTAGTTTTCTTTAGGTATTTTTTTAGCTCTGCTAATAATGTCTGACATATAATTATGGATTCTACGGTGTTATTTGTTATTTCAAGAGAATGATCCGCACTTTCGATAATAGAAAGATGATGGGAAGAAAGTTGCTCGACTATTTCCTTCGAATAATGAGGATCAGCCGTTCCTATTGCTAGAAATGTATTTTTGTCTATAAGGTTTTGTCCAATATGCTCAAATGACAGCAGTGGGGTAAGAATAATATAGCGGGAAAATATAGCTGGACACTGCTGCATATAAAAATCAATAATCGGTAATGTTCCAAGTGATTTGCCTATGTATACAGCTTCCTGATAAGGTTTTGTGCGTAAAATATATTCTACGATAGTGTTTGCTTTTTGATAAACCATATCTGATATAGCTTTTGGATCCTGTTCAAACTGCTGTTGCTCAAATGCATAGCACACCTGTACAAAATCATAGCCCAGCTCTAGCATTAACTGAGTAGAGTAATAAAGAAGCGGTCTGTCATAGGTATAGCCCGTGCCAGAGAACATAAAGCAAACTTTGTTACTCGTATTATCAAAAAAAATGTATGGGATATTATTGTATTGAGCTTTTCATTGTTTAACTTTCATAAAGATTCCTCCTTATCATACCAAATGGTTGAAAAATCAATATACCCTAAGTAATTAAAGTTTAATTCTAAAATATCATGAGCAAAAGGTATTTCATCAATATTTGTAAATAATGGTATCAAAATTGCTTCTTCCATTAAATGGTTGTTTAGAGCATCATACAGTAATGGCCATTCAGTTTTTGAAGCACATTTGAATTGGTTAAGGATATTGCTAAAATATAAATCATCTTTGCAGACTTTATAAATAGGAGAGTCTGGGCTGAACATAGCCTGTAATTTATGAAAGGCTGTTGGAATAGATACAACATTCGTATACACAAATACATCATGATTAAGCTGTTGCAGACTATATTTAATATATTGAGATAGTGTTAATGTATCCACTTGTGGTTGAAAACCATATCGTTTAAAAGATGAAACTAATAGTTGGTTCAATTTGCTCTTTCTTTTAGAAACAGCAATTTTTAAATTTTCATTTCTACATAGTGGTGGAATACTACTACTAAAATAGCTTAAATGATTTTTTAAGGATGAATCCTTTTGAAGCAATGTAAATAAATGCTTATGAATGATGTTTTTTAAGTGCTGTCTTTGAGCTTTAGTTGAACAAACCTCTGTATTTTTATTTAATATAATGGCACAAATCCCATTTTGGATATTCATCTTTTTATGATGAATAGAAGTAGAGAAATTTGTTTGAAAAAATGAATTTAAGGTTTTGGGTAGTAAGTTTAATTCCACTGTTTGCAATAAAGCCTTCATACCAAAATAATTATCATAAGCTTTTAATATAATTTGATCGTCTGTATATGTAGAAATTGCAAATGAACCTGTTCCGTAAACGACATTATCTTCAATTTTATAAATACTTGATTGAATATCGGTCAGTAAGTCTAGCACGTATGTGCAAGATTCCGAAAGAATAATATCTATTGTCCACGTATCCACGATTGTGATTTCTTGAATAGGCTTCCATAGAGGAAGGTGAAGTAATTGGCATAAACACCATGCGACGTCTTTTGCTGTTAGTAAATCACCATTGTGGAAAGTAACATTTTTTCGCAGATAAAGACGCAATTTTTGATCATTCATTTTCCAGTGATGAGCAAGAGACGGAATAATAGCACCATTAGTATCTGCTTCGACCAGACGATTTGTAATATTGGATAAAAGTGCGGCACTATAAGCATCATTCACTTGATTGGGTTGAAGATTATAAATAGGGTGATAGATTGGCACTATCAATCGTTCATTATATAGGATGTTATTTGTAATATTTTGTTGATATAGTTGCTTTAAGCTTATAGCTAGAGAATCTGTTAAATGGGGAAATGCAAATAACTCTTCCCAATCCATCATCGTCATTACTGAAATATGAGGTTTCATAGCATCTACAATCATTTTTTCAATATCCTGGTGCCATTGAATTTTGGATAAGTGTCCGCGTCCATTTCCTGCTTGATAAGTAAGCCAATTGTGTTGCTGAAATAATTTAAGATAACGATTTAATTGCTTCGTACTAATATGTAGTAAAGCTGCTAATTGCTGTTGATTGAAAGTGCTACCTTTTTGATGGCAATAAAGTGAAAGTAAATAGAAAAGTGTTTTATTTTTTGAAAGAAAGGTGGACATTTACTATCTCCTTTTGTCTCTTTTTATAAAAAATATTCTCTTTTATAATGTTACCATAACAAGGAGGGGACAATTATGAAGGCTGTGATTTTGAATGAGTTTGGCTCTGCTGATGTTTTGCAATATGTAGAATGCCCAATACCTAGTATAAGTTCTGGGGAGGTATTAATACGTACAACCTACACAAGTGTAAATTTCGCTGATATTAAAAACAGAACAGGGAATAAGGCTAAAGCAAATTTTCCAATGATTTTAGGCTTAGATGTAGCAGGGGTAGTTGAAAAGGTTTTTGATGAGAGAAGTATGTTTAAAAAAGGAGATCTTGTTATTGCATTTCCGAAAAATGGAGCCTATGCGGAATTTGTAGTGGCAAAGGAGCAGCTAGTATTTCGTATCCCTAATGGTGTGCCAGTGGAGAAGGCAGCCGCAGCTCCAACAGTTTTATTTTTATCCTATCTGTTGACACATCAAATTGCGCCAATTCAAAAAAGTGATGCTGTTTTAATTCATGCAGCTTCTGGCGGAGTAGGGACAATGCTTATTCAGATGGCCAAAAATCTAGGGGCAAGAAAGATTTTTGGAACGGTTAGTAAAATGGATAAAGCAAGTATTGTTTATGAGCTTGGTGCACATCAGGTGTTAACCTATGAAAATTTTAGTGAGCAAGTCAATGACTGTACAAATGGACTTGGTGTAAATATCATTTTTGATTCTATTGCGGGCCATATAACGGAAGAAAGCTTAAGTTGTTTAGCTCCATATGGTACCCTTGTGCAATTTGGGAATAGCGGTGGTAGAGCTGGGCAAATCATGACCTCAGATTTACATAATAGCTGCCGGAATATCAAGGGCTTTAGTCTAGGAACTACCCGAAAGCTTAAGCCTGAGTTATTGCAGCAGGTTGCCCAAAATATTTTTACTATATTAAAGAATGAGAGCTTTCAAGTACCAGTTGCTAAAGTTTTTGCATTAGAGGATATGCAGGAAGCGCATAAGTTAATGGAAAGTCGTCAGCATCAAGGGAAGATTTTAATAAAAATATAAAATATGTCAGCTCTCTGTAGGATGATTGTACAGAGAGCTGATTGTTTCTATTTTCCATCAGTGACGGTCAAGATGCCACGTTGAAGCATACCGGCAAATCCAGCCATAGCCCTATGTGCAGCAGCCTCGCCTACGCGTGCATACGCGACAATTACGGATGAGCCGTCATTGACCTCATTTGCTAAAAATACAGTTTCGCCTGAAGTTCTAACAGCCTTGTCCAAAGCTATTAAAAAAGCCGCATCGCCATTCCAAGAGAGGGTATATAAATAACCGGTAGAGCTATCAAGATGAGCAGAGCGCAATTGATCAATCTCTGTTCTAGTGTACCCTTGCTCTACAACTGCAAGAATGGTTTCCTCTTTTAATTGCTCACCTGTAAAATCTGCTGGCTCACTTATTTCATAAGCCTTCATGTCAGGCTGTGAATCAAAAGTATTTCTATAAAAATTATTTATTTTTTGTGAATCATTGATTAAGCGACAATCAGGTATGACTCCAGTAGAGCCAGTATAAGCAATCCCATGAGCTAACCAAGCTAAGCCCATACCAACATAGGCATTATATCCTGATGAAGGGAAAAACTTGCGACCTGAATTTATAGTTACTAAGCCACCTATAGCTAGAGAGGCCATTGTTTCTGAAGGGTCCAGGGTAGACCATCTGTCCATCACATATGTTCCATATTTATATAAAACATCATATTTTGGATAATCGGTAGCGGAAGCATGACTTGACAAAACATCTAAATATAAACCAAGACCCCCAACATGCAAAATAGGGCCATTGACGGCAAAATTGGCAAATTTTTGATTTCTCCAACAATCAACAGTGTCCTCTAAAGCATTGAAACTTGGATTTGCTGTGCTATCCATCCAAGAGGCAATTTGATTGGCCAAAGATTCTGTTGCATGCAGTAGACGGTTTTGGTCGATAGTATCCAAATCATTGTAAACTCGCTCGTAAGCTATTACTAAGCCTGCTAACACAATACCACCAGAAGGAGAGCCACCTAAAGTCGCGTTGCTAAATAAAAGTGATTCACCGGAGGCATTCTGTAATTCTTCCATAGCAGTTAAGGTAGCTAAAATGGCTATTTTCACCTGTTCCTTTATGGAAGGGGCTTTATCGTATAAGCTTGCTAAAAATTGTAATTGATTGCCCAAACGCTGAAAGCGAAGATTAACTTCTTGACCATTACTTCCAGAACGAATGGCGGCTACTTGTGAATAATTTTCATTATAGGAACAGCCTTCAGGGAAATGCTCATTAAAAAATCGGATAGCTTCATCTGATGTCAATTTTGTTGTCATGATTTCACTCCTCGATAGTATTTTGAAGGAAAAAGAGTCTTTCTTACATTATTTATTGATTCAACGTATTAAGTTTTTCAACGATTCTTCGTTTTCGGTAGAGCATAATTCCTGTTTCAGATACATCTTGCATCATCCCCTTATTAGCATAGGCACCGAAAATCATTCCAGCAATAGGAATCATCTGAAATAGCTTCTTCCAGCCTAGCTGATCTCGATACGTAAAGAATACTTCCTGCCAGCCCTGAAGCTGTGAAACCATGTCTTCTGATGCATGATTTGTATCATGCATAGAAGAAAGCTCCTTTAATATAGCCTCCTTGCCCACGATATCAGCAGAAGTAAATTGTAGGCATTTCACAATAAAAATACGCTCCATTTTATCATTTGGATCATAGCCATGAATAATGGCGATTTCTTGTAAGGTTTTTAAAGCCATTCCTAAAATAAATGGGATATCAATGGCCAATGTAAAGATACCACCAAAGCCAGTAGAAGCACCTTGTACAGTTGCTAATTTCACACGTTCTTCCTGTAGTTTGTCACTAAGAGCAATCATATCCTCTAAAGGCATTTGTCCAATATCGGAAATATCAAAAATATGCTGAAACGAAGAAGTGCTGCGAATTTTTTGCATCATGGCCTGTTCATTAATTAAATATTTACCGCCTGATTGAACATAGCTCCCTAATTCATCGACAAGTAAGGCTATCTTATTTTGAAGAAAAGAAGGAGTCATCTTGTCTAAAATTTTAAATGGAATACGTCCTAACTTCTCCCAAAACCATAGATCCTTTTGATCCTTTTCCCAAGCTTGAATTTCTTGCAAATGCTTTTCTAATTGCTCTTGATTCTCCATTTTGTTAATTCCCCTTTGTTATGCATTATCCTGCATAAAACGTACAGTATGACCACCACTTCAAAAATTAAGAGATGAACTGCCAGTGATAGCTCGATTTGTTTAACTACCATTCAGTAGAGATGAGGAAAATCTTTACTGAATGAAGTCTTCTTTATTTACAATACGAGGAAATTTGGTAAAAGGTTTCGATAGTTTAGTGAAATTTTAACTAGCTTTACATTTGACGTGTTGTAGTTTTGCTTAATCCAACGAAAAAAGATTCAATGCTTTTTGTCGTAACTAACAGTATACATGAAAATCTCTCTTTTTTAGCATTATTGGTAGAAATTAGATGTTAAACGCACGTGGTTATCTTATAGTTGAAGAAAGGAAGAAGTTATCTTGTCTAAAATTTTTAATGGAATACGTCCTAGTTATTCCTAAAATCATAAATCTTTTTGACGCTTTTCCCAAGCTTGAATTTCTTATTCTACTTAGAATCTTTAATATGTATAGTTAGATGAGGCTTGTTTAGATTAATATTTTCAAAGCTAATATTCCAACTATCTTTTTGTTTTTCATACTGTATTTTTGTTAAAATTGGGGAGAAATAATGTTCTTCAGTAAGTTTGTCAAGTTCAATAATAGCTTTTTGAATAACTTCTTTTTTTGTTAAATTTGTTCTTTGTCTTTCTTGCTCTTCTATAACAAACTTTGTGGCAGTAGCCTGTCCTGGATACGATAAAAAGGAAGCACCACTCCAAACATGCAAATAATCCCCGATTTCAACATCTTCACTTTCCTCTGATGAAAACCAAATGGCATCAAAGATTTCATTGTTGTGTCCATCCTTAGATTTTGGGGATTCACTCACTACTAAAAACTTTCCTTCTTGTAAAGCTGTTACATAGCCAGAAATGGAAGAAGAGGAGTAATCCTCGATTGTTGTTTTTGGATTGGAGCATCCGCTTACGACAAGTAGTATTATCAATACAAAGTATTTTTTCATACAGACACCTCTTTTATTTTTAGCAAAGTTGTATTAAATTGGAATTTGGATAAAAGGTCATTTTCTAATACTTTCATTGGATATAATAATATTTTAAAGATTGTCTAGTTCAATAAATAAGCAATTTCTATAAAGCATAACGCTTCATGAACTATTGAATCGCTTACCAGACAGACGCAAGTAAAGCGATACCTTCTTGAATCTGTTCAAGTGTTAACCCACCATAGCCTATGATGACCATTGCATCTTGAGAACCTTGTTGATAAGAGGCAGAGCATGGATAGACAGCAATACCAACTTGCATGGCTAGCTGTATGGCATTTTGCTCAGTAAGCCATGATGGTAATTTGACAACAATATGAAGCCCTGACTTTTCACCAATTACCTTGAATTCCTCTGAAAAATGCGCATGTATTGCTTCTAGTAAGACCTGTTGCTTTTTACGATAAATTGTACGCATTTTAGCTAAATGCTTATCGAATAATCCCTGTGCAATAAACTCGGCTAAAGCAAGCTGGTCAATTTTTGACACAACTGATTTTTGATCTTGATGAAAAAGCATATAATCATTCACTAATGAGTGAGGTAAAATCATATAACTTATACGCAGTGATGGAATAAGTGTTTTAGAAAACGTGCCAAAATAAATAACACGCTGAAGCTGATCCATTTTCGCTAAAGAGGGGATAGGAAGTCCCTTAAAGCGAAATTCCGAATCATAATCATCCTCAATAATAAAGGCCCCGTTAGATGTAGCCCATTGCAAAATAGCAGCGCGGCGCTCAATAGGCATAACCATTCCAAGTGGGAACTGATGTGCAGGTGTTGTGTATATCAAATGTAAAGATTCATTCGGGATTGTAATACCTGATTGATCAACAGGAATAGCATGGGCGAACAATCCACATTGCTGTACTGTTGAACATACCCGTTTAAAGCCAGGGTCTTCAATGCCTACATGTGCGTTCAAGCCAAAGAAATGGCATAATGCCTGAAGCTGATTTTGTGTACCACTATAAACAAACACCTGCGATGCCTCACATTGTACGCCTCTTGAACGTGCCACATAATGTGCAATTTCTTCACGCAATGTCCATTCACCTTGCCACGGACTAATTATTAAATTTTCCATATTCAAGTGTTTTTTCAACAACTTATACCAGCTAGTAAAAGGGAAAGCACCTTTATCCACATGCCCGTTGTGAAAGTCATAGTTAATCGTATGTGAGGTAGCTGTTGATGCTGAGGAGGAGTGTTCCTGTAAATGCTGATCCCATTCAAATTCAAAGGGAGCAATAAAATAGCCTAAGCGCTCCTTACTATAAATATAGCCTTCAGCTAGTAATTGCTCATAGGCCTCCTGTACCGTATGGATACTAACATTCAATGTTTTAGCAAGAGCTCGCTTGGAAGGAAGCTTATCCTGGGCACAAAGCTTTTTGTTGATGATAGCTATTTTGATTTCTTCATAGATTTGAATATATTTTGCTGTATCTTTAGTAAATGAAATGGAAAGCTCCATTATGCACCTCGCCTGGTATGGTGTGTTTTTTTGCTTTTGGTTCTATCTATCATATCAAAATTGCCGTTTAATAGTTAAAAAAGGAGTGAAACCTCATGAATTTTATTGCATTAGAAAATGAAACAGTCTTATTAAGACCACTGGATAAAGGGGATGTACAGGGTATTTTAGAGGCTGTCAATTTTCCAGAAATATGGCTGCACATGTCTACTGCTATGGAAAATATAGAGGATGTGAATGGCTTTGTGGATAATGCCTTAGCGATGAAAGAGAAGAAAACAGAATTTCCATTCGTCATTATAGATAAAGTATCTGGACAAATTATCGGTTCAACTAGATTTATGGATATAGATGATAAACATAAACGGCTCGAAATAGGCACAACATGGCTGATACCAGCTTATTGGAGGACCTCTATCAATACAAATTGTAAATATTTATTATTACAATATTGTTTTGAAATCTTAAAATTGCAACGCGTACAAATTAAAACCGACCATGAAAATTACCGTTCTCAAAAGGCAATTGAACGTATTGGAGCAATAAAAGAGGGTGTTTTACGTAATCATATGATTCGTAAAGACGATACAATTCGCCATACAGTTATGTACAGTATCACAAAAGAGGATTGGCCAGAGATTAAAACGCATTTACAGAAATTATTGGTTTATTCTCCTGTTAATTAGGAAAAATATAGTATTTAATTACGCTATATATCTATTTTTATCTGAAAAAGTGTTGAAAATAAAGTAGAAGGGTAGAATACCTAAAACTTGAAAGAGGGTAATCTACTTGAAACCAAAA
>Ga0213828_1000796_pt1 | contig 28978 bp, 27 predicted proteins | sample MC6MC0897MG_FD_180664 | JGI IMG/M metagenome (GOLD analysis project Ga0213828, IMG submission 180664) | Enriched soil aggregate microbial communities from Iowa State University, Ames, United States - MC6-MC0897-MG | ecosystem: Environmental > Terrestrial > Soil > Unclassified | place: USA: Iowa... | reverse complement strand
ATATCCATAGCCTTGCTCGAAGAGTTCGACGAGTTGCTCGCGTTGGTACTCGGATAGTGTGCTTTCTGCATGCATGAAAATGCTCCCCGAAAGTTATTGACTTTTATAGTCCAACTTTCGGGGAGCAATTCATGTGTGGGATGCCCGTTTTTTGTCGTCCTAGTCTTGGGACTCTTTGGTTTCGCTCGGCGAAACTTCTATGGCGCCGGTGGCTGGGGAGTTGCTGACTTTGTCAACGACCTGTTTGAGCTCATCAGCATAGAGCGAGTCCTTGGCTGCGTGCTTGGTTCGGTAGCCGGCGCGGCCAATCATGTGGGCCGACACCGGGGCTGTCAACAGCTGCATCCCCCAAGCGAGCAACAGCAAGGGAACCACCGCCCAGCTGCGCAGGTGAATCGCCAGGCCAGCGAAGATCAGGAGGAATCCGAGGACCTGCGGTTTGGTTGCCGCATGCATTCGGGTCAGCATGTCGGGGAAGGTCAGCAGGCCAATGCCGGCAATCAAGGACATGAGGCAGCCAGTGATCAGCAATACCGCTACGAGAATTTCCAGGAACAGCTCCATCAGGCATTCCTCTGATCAGAAACATAGCGCGAGACGGTGACCGAGCCAATGAATCCCAAGGTGCATGCGGCGATGACGAAGAGCAGATAATCCGTGTGCCGGTTGTAAACCATCTCCAGGCACAATGCCACGGAGATGATCAACAGCATTACATCCAGTGCAAGGACCCGGTCCAGAATTGAGGGCCCCTTGGCCACGCGGATGACACAGGCGACGGTGGCCAACCCCAGCATGATGCCACAAATCCAGATCACGATTTCCATCATTTATTGCCCTTCATTCGCAGCAGGTTCGGCCCGCATTCGTGCTTGATCGCATCAAACTCATCCCGGCTGCCGATCGCCATGATCATCCGGCGCTCAATGTCGCGGACCGCCTCGCGGGCACGGTCCATATCCTGCTGTGATTCGATGTTGATGTAGTGCAAGTACAGCGTTGACGAGCTGCGGTCCACATCAATGACGAAGGACCCCGGGATCAAGGTCAGCACATGTCCGACCGTTGTCACGATCAGATCCGAGTCGGTGCGCAAAGGAACCGCGATCACGCCGCTACGGGTCTTTTTCCCCCGGAAGATGGCCAGGCGAGCTACCTGGACGCTGGCCACAAAGACCTGTCCGACAAACCAGATGAACAATTGCAGGCAGTACCAAACGTTCATCCGCCCCGAGAGGACCACGGGAGGCAGAGGGAAGAGCGTGACGATCACCAGCGAGATAATCACGCCAAAAATCAGATTGGCGGGCGAGAAATCCTGCCACAGTGCGCACCACACAAAAATCAGCAGTGCCAGCAGTGGCCATTCCTGCTTGAGTGTCGCTCGGTGGCGCACACCTGAAGTATCCAGCGCGTCATCAATACGCTGGTCGCGGGGTTTCACGTTCTTAGTCGGCATCTTCCCTCCAATCACAATGACAAGATCGCATTGATGTATGAGTCGCGGGCAATGAGCTCCGCGGCGACTCGTTCGCAGAAGTCAAAAATCGGGCCTGCAAAAATGGTCAGGGCCATGCCTGCGACGACCAGCGAACCGGTAGCATAGCGCATGCCCCACGGCAGGGACTGCGCCTCCAATTCCCGAGCGAGCTTCAGACCAAGCGCTGGGTTCTGTGCTCCTCCGGCTGCAGTTTCGGCGGCCACCTGAGCAGCTTCATCCACCAATTCCTGGTTCGGCACCTCGGCATCCGCAGCACGGCGCCAGAAAATACGAGCCCAAACACGAATGATCGCCAGCAAGGTCAACAAGCTCGTAAGCAGGCCAGCGCCCACCACAACCCAGGTCAGTGGGTCGCCGTCCTGCACTGCTGCATGGAGCAAACCAAACTTCCCGAGGAAACCGGAGAACGGAGGAATGCCTCCCAAATTGATGGCGGGGATGAAGAAGAGCAGGGACAGCGCCGGGGAAAGCTTGGCCAATGAGCCAAGTTTGGTGACGTTCGAGCTTCCGGCACGGCGTTCGATCAGGCCCGCCACCATGAACAGCGACGTCTGCACGATAATGTGGTGGCCCACGTAGTAGATGGTCGCGGCAATGGCCAGCGGCCCGCCCACTGCCACACCAAAAATCAGGTAACCGATATGACTGGTGAGGGTGAAGGAGAGCATACGTTTGAAGTCCGTCTGCGCCAGCGCACCCAGAATACCGATGACCATGGTCAGCGCCGCCACCACCAGCAAGCCTGCACTGACAATGCCTCCGGGGAAGAGCAGTGTTTCGGTACGCACAATGGCGTACACGCCCACCTTGGTCAGCAAACCGGCAAACACTGCGGTCACCGGCGCCGGGGCGGTTGGGTAGGAGTCGGGAAGCCACAGGGACAGCGGGAACACCGCGGCTTTGATCCCGAAGGCGATCAACAGCAGCACATGCAAAATCAGTTGCGGCCCCTGATCCAGTTCAGGCAGCTTCACCGCCAAATCAGCCATGTTGACCGTGCCTGTCGCGGCGTAAGTCATGGCGATGGCCATCAGGAAGATCACCGAGGACACCACCGAAACCACCACATAGGTGGTACCGGCGCGAATTCGTTCGGCGGTGCCGCCCAGGGTCAGCAGCACATAGCTGGCGGTGAGCAGGATTTCGAACCCGACGTACAGGTTGAACAGGTCGGCGGCCAGGAAGGCATTGGAGACTCCGGCAAGCAGGATCAAATAGGCCGGGTGGAAGACCGACACCGGGCCGGGCTCATCGCCGTCGGCCAGGCCCTGGCTGGTGGCGAAGAAGAGCACCGCCAGCGACACCAAGGTGGAAATCAGCAGCATGAAGGAGCTGAAGCCGTCAACCATCAGCGCGATGCCAAAGGGTGACTCCCAACCACCGATGTGGATGGCGTAGCTTTCGCCGCCCCACACGGCGGCCAGCATGCCGGCCTCCAAAATGAGGGTCAGGCAGAGGATGCCGATGGTGATCAGGCGCTGCAGCTTGACCTGCCGGCGTGCCAGGAAGGCGGCCCCGGCGCCAATAATCGGCAGGACCACGGCCAGGGGTGCTAGATCAAGAAAATTCACTCTTCCCCCTCGCGCACTGGGCGGCCTTCTTCATCGACGAACTCGGTTGTATCCTCTGCCACTGGCGAGTCTTCCTCTTCGTCATAAGCGGTCTTCTGCGAGACCTTGATGTCTTCGGTGTCGTCGGCCAGTTCATCGGCACTGGTCAGCGTCCAGGAACGGTAAATCATCGCCAGCAGGAAGGCGGTGACGGCGAAGGTGATCACGATAGCCGTCAGGATCAAGGCCTGCGGCAACGGGTCCGAGTACTCATCTGCGGCCAAACCTGATTGGAATAGTGGGGCCACTCCTCGCCGGCCGCCGCTGGTCAGGATCAGCAGGTTGATCCCGTTGCCCAACAGCATGATGCCCAAGAGCACGCGAGTCAGCGTGCGTTCAAGCACAAGATAGAACCCGGCAGCCAGCAGCACCCCGGTAATCACGAGAAAGGTGATGTTCACGCTCATCGTCCAACTCCTGTCTGTGATGCTTCGACAAAGTCATGGCGGTCCACCGGGCTACGTCCTTCGGAGAGCGCATCGATTTCGCTGCCTAGGGAACGCAAGACATCCTGCACCAAGCCCAGCACTACCAGATAGACGCCGATGTCAAAGACGGTGGAGGTGACAAACTTATGGTCGCCGAAGAACCAGAATTCCATGGCGTACGTGGTGAAAATTTCGTCACCCATTAGCAGTGGCACAATTCCGGCCAGACCAGCCAGCGCAATACCGCCACCGATCAGCATGCCCGGCGCAACCCGGATGGACTCGGAAAGCTCAACACGACCACCGGCTAGATAGCGGATGGTCAAGGCCAACCCTGCGATCAGGCCACCAGCAAAACCACCACCGGGGGTATTGTGCCCGGTGAGCAGCGTGTAGACCGAGAGGACCAGCACCGAGTGGAACATCAGCCGGGTGACTACTTCAAAAATGATGGAACGCCGTTCGGCGACTAGGGTGCTTCCGGCCATCAGCCAGTCCTGGTTGCCGCTGGAGGCGAAACGCCGCGCAATGCGCAGCTCCACTTCCTTCGAGTCCTTGCCACCCATGGCCTCGGATCCCGAATCGATACTTCCCGGGGCCACGTCCTGGGCCCGCACCCTGCTACCGAAGCTACGTCCGGCGAAGATCAGTGACGCCACGCCGGTAGCTGCCGCGGCCAGCACGGTGATTTCCCCGAAGGTATCCCACACACGCATATCGACCAGGGCCACGTTCACGATGTTCTTGCCATACCCCTGGTGGTAGGCCAGCTCCGGCCAAGCCAGCGAGATGCTCGCTTCTTGGCGGGCACCCATCATGGCGATGGCAATGTAGATCACCATTACCGCTAGGGCGATCGCCATCAGCGCGCGACCCCACTTGATCCGAGCCACCCCGCCCCACAAGCGCTTGGGCAAGGCACGCAGAGCGAGCACGAAGGAGACCAGCACAATGGTTTCCACCAGCAGCTGAGTCAGCGCCAAGTCGGGTGCTCCTTGCAGGGCAAAAATTGCCACCATCCCATAGCCGGTCACCGAGACCATCAGCACCGCCATAAAACGCTTCGGGGCGATGATCGCCACCACTGCTCCGGCGATGATGATCGCGCCGATCAGGATCTGCGCCGGATGATCGGCAATGATCCAGTTCGATGGCCACGGAGTGGACACGGTCAGCGCGATGCCCAGAGGAATCACCAGCACCACGCCCAGGATCACGCCCAGGTAGAAGGACAGCGAACCACGCTGGGTGCGACCGGTAATCCAAATCGCCACCATGTCCAGAACGTTGACGGACATGCGGTAGATTTCTTCGGCCGAGGTCATCATGCGGCGCAGCGGTGCACCGGTGTCGGTGCGCCGGCGGATCCAATAGAAGGCCAAGCCCAGGCTCACCGAGATGGCGCTGAGCCCCAGGGCTGGATTAAAACCGGCAAATGGCAGCAGATGCATCTTGCCTGGTCCGCCCTGACTTGCCGACCAATGCACCATCAGCGGTTCCACCAGTTGTGGGTACACGCCGAGGAACAGGGTCAGTGCCGAGAGCACCAGCAACGGTGCCAAGAAAATGAGGGTCGGTGCTTTGCATTGGAGGGACGGCACCGAATTCTTCTTCACGCCGAACGCGCCAAAGAAGAAACGCAACGAGTAGCCCATCGTCAAACCGGCGCCCAGCACCAGCCCGATCAACGCCACAACGCCCCATGGGGTGTGAAGGTGCAGCGCCGATTCGTAGACTGCTTCCTTGGCGACAAATCCGAAGAGCAGCGGGATTCCGGCCATCGATCCTGCCGCGATGCCCGCGGCCGCGGTAAGGATTGGCATAGCCCGGCGTAGTCCGCTGAGCTTGCGGATGTCTCGCGTACCGGTGTTGTGGTCAATGATGCCAACGCTAAGGAAGAGCGTCGCTTTGAACAGCCCGTGGGCTAGGGTCATGGCCAACGCCGCGAAGGCTGCCTCCGGCGTGCCGAAGCCAAAGATGGCAATGATAAACCCGAGCTGCGAGACGGTGCCAAAAGCAAGAATCAGTTTGAGGTCATATTGCTTCAGTGCACGGTAGCCGCCGATCAGCATGGTCAGAATACCGATGCCCACGGTCATCGGCGCCCACAGATTGGTGTCGGCGAAGCCCGGAGCCAACCGTGCAATGAGGTAAACACCGGCCTTCACCATCGCGGCCGCGTGCAGGTAGGCGGACACCGGGGTTGGTGCCGCCATGGCGCCGGGCAACCAGAAGTGGAAGGGCACCAGCGCCGACTTCGAAATGGCACCGACGATAATCAGCGCCACAGCCACATCGGTGTAGGTGCCCAAGGAGACTAGCTGATCTGCGGAAGCCATGATTTCAGAAAGCTGATAGCTTCCAGCTTTGGTACCAATCATCAGGATTCCGGCGAGCATCACCAAGCCACCCAAGGTGGTAATGATCAACGCGTTCATCGCCGAACGACGGGCCGTAATCAAGGCCTGATTAAAGCCGATCAGCAGGTAGGAAAGGACGCTGGTGATTTCCCAGAAGATGAACATAACGATGACGTCATCCGCGGTGACCAGGCCGGTCATCGCTCCGGCGAAGGCGACCATCTTGGAAGCGAAGCCGCCGATTTGCGGGTCATCATTTTTGAAGTATCGGGCGCAATAGAACAGCACCAGCGCACCGACGCCGAGAATCAACAGCAGGATCGTGGCTGCCAGCGAATCCATGCGGAAGTTCAAGCCGATGTTCAGCCCGGAGATCCATTGAATGTTGATGGACGGTGGCGCGTTAGGGGCACCGTTAGCCAGGGAATTATCCGCGGCGAGTACTGCAGGAAGTTGGGTCAACAGCCAGATGAATCCCGCTGCGGGGACAACCGCCACCACGTAAAAAGCGTTTCGTTTCAGCGCCCGGAATAATATCGGGCACAAAAAAGCGGTCACAAACAGCGCAGTGAGAATTACTAGCACGTGTCTCCTCTGTCGTCTGGCGGTTGGGCAGAGTGCGATGACCACGAAAAATAGTCTGCAATTGAAATTTTATCAGTCAAGTACCGCTGGCTTCCGTGGAATGTGCTGTTGGGTGCATATTTCCTGCAGTTTCCGCGATCAGCTGATTTTGGGCTGCGGCACAGGGTTTTCTAAATTCTTCGTGAGATTCACGAACAGTTCTCGTGCAACGGGTACGATTCGAGCATGTCGATCAATCAGCCGATGTCACCGCCAGTCAGCGAAAAGTGGCTCAACAAGTACACCTGGGCGTGGGCTAGCTGGGACTGGGGGCAAGCTGCCATCAACGCGGTCATGATCACGTTCGTGTTTACCGTGTACCTGACCAGCGATCTCTTCGGGGACAAAGACCACGCGTCCCTCGTGCTCTCCCAGGCGCTGACCGTGGGTGGACTAGCAATCGCATTCTTGGTGCCGGTCACCGGGTTGCGTGCTGACGCCGCTGGACGGCGCAAATTATGGATTGTCGTCAATACTCTGGTGCTCGTGGCAATTTGTGCGGCCTGTTTCTTCGTGTACCCAAATCCTGCGTTTTTGTGGCTTGGTGCCATTCTGATCGCGCTGATGTCGGTGATCAGTGAGTTTGCTGGCGTGAACTACAACGCCGTGCTCAACCAGATTTCTACCAAAGCCACCGTTGGCAAGGTGTCAGGATTTGGCTGGGGCATGGGCTATGTTGGTGGCATTCTTGCCCTGGCGCTGGTGCTCTTTGGTTTTGTTGAACCAATCGTTCAGTGGCCCGGGGCTTCCACCGAGAACTCACTGAATCTGCGGTTGATCGCTTTGTTCTCAGCAGCGTGGTGCTTGATCTTTGCGTTGCCACTGTTTTTCGTCATTCCTGAATCCCCCGCGTCCAGTGCGGTGAAGATCCCACTTAAGGACTCATACAAGGTACTGTTCGCGACCATCAAGAATTTGTGGAGCAGCGACCGCAACCTGCTCTTCTTCCTCTGCTCTTCGGCAGTGTTCCGCGATGGACTCGCCGCAATCTTTACCTTTGGTGGAGTCATCGCTGCCGGTACCTTCGGCTTTGCCGCCTCGGAAGTGATCATCTTTGCCATCGTCGGCAATCTGGTCGCAGCACTTGGTGCCGTTGTAGGTGGCCGACTCGACGATGCGCTGGGTCCCAAGATGGTTATCTGCGGTTCGCTGGTGGGACTGCTGGTGGCCGGGGCCGGGGTATTCCTCTCCCCCGGTGCGAGTGGCTTCTGGATCTTCGGACTGTTGTTGTGCCTCTTTGTCGGGCCAGCCCAGGCAGCGTCCCGATCCTATCTTTCCCGGCTCATTCCGGAGGGACGTGAAGGAGAACTCTTCGGCCTCTACGCCACCACCGGACGCGCGGTGTCGTTTTTGGCTCCGGCGCTGTTCGGATTGTCCATCGCCTTAGCTACCCCCTTTGTTGCCTCGGGCAGCGCCCAGCGCTTTGGTATCCTCGGCATCTTGGTGGTCTTGGCCTTGGGCTTGCTGCTGTTGCTACCCATCCGGTCGCCACAAAAATCTAAAGCCTAAGATTGCTTCAGCATTTGGCAGATAACGCAATGGATCGGCCCCTCAGGGACCGATCCATTCGTTTTTAGCTCTCGATGTTGGTGCGGTGGAAGTTCAGGTGACTGCGTGATGCCGTCGGTCCACGCTGGCCTTGGTAACGGTTTCCGTAAGGGCCCGAACCGTACGGGTGCTCGGTAGCGGAGGTGAGCTTAAAGAAGCACAACTGGCCGATCTTCGAACCGGGCCACAGCTTAATTGGCAGGGTAGCCATATTGGATAGTTCCAAAGTCACGTGGCCGGAGAAGCCAGGATCAATGAAGCCAGCGGTGGAGTGGGTAAGCAGGCCAAGTCGGCCCAGCGAGCTCTTGCCTTCCAAACGTGCAGCGATGGAATGTCCGAGGGTCACTACTTCGTAGGTCGAGCCAAGCACAAACTCTCCGGGGTGGAGGATGAATGGCTCGTCCGGGTCAACCTCGACCAAGCGCGTGAGCTCATCTTGTTCCACCGATGGATCGATGTGCGCATATTTGTGGTTGTCGAAGAGCCGGAAGAACCGGTCAATACGAACGTCCACTGATGCGGGCTGGACCATCTGCGGATCAAAGGGCTCAAGCCCAATCTCACCGGACGCTATTTCTCGACGAATGTCACCATCTGAATACAACACGCTTTCAAATTTATCGTGTGAATGCCGATTCGTTGAACTCTTCGAGCAAATATGTAGAATTCTTATCTTCAGTGCCCGCGCTAATGGACCAAAAATCACGTGTTGTTCATCTGAGCCGTGATGCATTTCCCATTACTTCCCCAGCAATTCCAGCTATCGTTGAAGTGGGGTTTGTCCCCCTCCATCTTCACTTCGCAACACAAGGGTTCATAACATCATGCGTCTAGCCTCCGCGCTGACCAGCACCGTCCTCGCCTCGGCACTGCTTCTGTCTGCTGCTCCGGCTGCACTGGCTGCGCCCGCCGAAGACCTGCCGGCCGTTGAAAGTTCCCAGCTTTCAGACGCTTCGAGCATGTTGGCCCTCATCAACCCAATCACCCAGCTCTCACCGGTGGACTACACGCCAACCAAGCTTGTCAGCGTTGGTGGCACCGGGCTGACTTTGCGCCCCGAAGCTGCCGAAGCCGTCGAAGATCTCATCGCTGATGCCCGAGCTGCCGGACATCCCATCAAGTTGCTCAGTGCCTACCGCTCCTACGGACGGCAAGCAGCCTTGTTCAACCAATACCAATCGAAGTACGGGACCGCTTACGCTGAACGCATTTCGGCACGCCCCGGGACCAGCGAACACCAGCTCGGACTGGCAGCAGACCTGGGATACACCAGCAGCCAGGCAGAGCTGAAGGAAGAATTCGGCCAGACTCCCGCAGGTATCTGGATCGCGGAGCACGCCAATGATTACGGCCTGATCATCCGCTACCCGCAGGGCAAGGAAGAGATCACCGGCTACAAATATGAGCCGTGGCACGTGCGCTACGTCGGCAAGGATCATGCCAAGGCCTTAGCCGAATCTGGCGCAGAGACCTATGAAGAGTACTTCCAGATGCTCAGCGATTCACTCAAAGCACCCAAGGCAGAAGCCTCGGCAGTAGCCAAGGATGAGAAAGCCAGCTCGAAAAAATCCGACAAGGACTCCAAGAAAGACACCGAGAAGGCCGGCCACGGAGTAGTGAAAGATGATGACCTTCTGGTCCTGCGTTTTTTGCCGCCCTACCGTGATTGGGGCTTCGGCTTCACCGGAAAATAAGGTCGCCTAGAAGAACGCCGCAAAGCAGAGAAATGCTGCAGTCGGGATCAGTGACGCCACCAGCGCAACGACCCAGTGCAGGAACTTGCCACTGGTTTTCTGACAAGCACCGGTGCGCTTCCTACGGTAGATCAGGTTCACGTTGGAGAGCACCCAAATAATCGTGCCGATAGCTAATGGCGGGCCGAGCACCACCTGAACTGGCAGGATCGAATGGGCTTCATAGAAGTCCCGAGCGGCTCTGCCCCAGGTGGTCAGCGGGTCGTTGAGCACCATCATGCTCAGCATCCAATAGTAAATAATTCCGGGGAGGCCCAGCAGCACATTCACGACTAGCAGTCGTCTCACAGCTCTACCCCTCATCCCGGACAAGCATCCAACGCATGCAAAGCACCATAAATCCTACCGGTCCAGGCCCGTTGATCGCGGTCCTGAATCCCCTTCGGCCCCTGTGCATCGGCTAGGAATCGCCAAGGGGCCGCCAACAGTTCAATAAACTGCTGACGGCCCCTTGGGCATGACGACGAAGCTTACTTCGCGCGTACCGGGATGCCGGTGAAGGTCGGCTTCAAGGTTTCGGCGAAGAAGTCCTCGCCCTTGTCATCAACCACGATGAAGGCCGGGAAGTCCTCGACCTCGATCTTCCAGATTGCTTCCATGCCCAGTTCCTCGTATTCGAGAACCTCGACCTTTTTGATGCAATCCTGGGCCAGACGTGCCGCCGGGCCGCCAATGGAACCGAGGTAGAAACCACCGTGGTTGTTGCACGCATCGGTGACCTGCTTGGAGCGGTTACCCTTGGCCAGCATGACCATCGAACCGCCAGCTGCCTGGAACTGGTCCACGTAGGAGTCCATGCGTCCTGCAGTGGTCGGGCCGAAGGAACCCGAAGGCATGCCTTCTGGGGTCTTGGCTGGACCTGCATAGTAGACCGGGTGGTCCTTGAGGTACTGCGGCATCTCTTCGCCGGCGTCCAAGCGTTCCTTGATCTTGGCGTGCGCGATATCGCGGGCCACAACCAGTGGGCCGGTCAGCGACAAGCGGGTCTTGACCGGGTACTTCGTCAGCTCGGCCAGGATTTCGCTCATCGGCTTCTTCAAGTCGATCTTGACTACCGAGGAGCCGCCGGTGCCGGTGACACCATCGGTCTCGTCGTCGTGTGCGGCCAGTGCCGGGTGGTCCTCCGCCGGCATGAAGCGGGCTGGATCGGTTTCCAACTGCTCCACGAACAGGCCCTCTTCGGTGATCTTGGCCAGCATCTGGCGGTCAGCCGAGCAGGATACTGCGATGGCCACTGGCAGCGAGGCGCCGTGGCGAGGCAGGCGCACCACGCGCACGTCGTGGCAGAAGTACTTGCCGCCGAACTGCGCGCCGATGCCGAAGTGGCGGGTCAGCTCCAGGACCTTCTCTTCAAGTTCGGTGTCGCGGAATCCGCGGCCAGTCATCGCGCCTTCGGTTGGCAGCGAATCCAGGTACTTGGCCGAACCGTACTTCGCGGTCTTCAACGCCATCTCGGCACTGGTGCCGCCGATGACGATGGACAGGTGGTACGGAGGGCACGCGGCGGTGCCCAGCGAACGCAGCTTCTCATCGAGGAACTTCAGCATCGAGTTCTCGTTGAGGATGGCCTTGGTCTCCTGGTACAAGAAGGACTTGTTGGCCGATCCGCCACCCTTGGCCATGAACAGGAACTTGTAGCTGGTGTCAGCCCCGTCCTTGGTGTTCGCGTAGAGGTCGATCTGCGCTGGGAGGTTGTTGCCAGTGGCCTTCTCTTCCCAGGTGGTGATCGGAGCCAGCTGCGAGTAGCGCAGGTTCAGGCGGGTGTAGGCGTTGTAGATACCGCGCGAGAGCGAGATCTCGTCCTGCTCTTCGGACAGCACACGCTGTCCGCGCTTGCCCATCACGATTGCCGTACCGGTGTCCTGGCACATCGGCAGGATACCGCCGGCGGCGATGTTCGCGTTCTTCAGCAGGTCCAGGGCCACGAACTTGTCGTTCGGGCTGGCATCCTCATCGTCGAGGATGTTGCGCAGCTGCTGCAGGTGGGCCGGGCGCAGGTAGTGCGAGATGTCGTGCAGTGCGGTTTCGGCCAGCTGCTCCAAAGCAACTGGTGCGACCTTGAGGAAGTTTTTCCCATCCGGACCGGCGACAACCTCGACGCCCTCGGAGGAAATCTTGCGGTATGGGGTTGTATCTTCGCCAATTGGCAGAAGATCCTCATAACGGAATTCAGGCATGCTCTGTCCTTGATTCAATCGTGGATGCTCATCTGCCATTTTAGGCCTTTACCCCGATTTTTCCGCATTCGCCGTTTGCACCTGAGGCTTTATCGCGACATGCTGGAGTACATGAGCACCGAGAACACCCCCGCTGCGCGCGATGGCCAAGATCCAGCCCAGACCCCGCATGCGATCATCGAAACTCCTATGGACCAGCAGCGTGCCAAGCCTAAAACGCACTTCGAAATGATGTTGCAGGCCGGGCTTAACAAACCTGAGCTATCCGGTTCCGTAATTGGTGCCTTCATGAGCGCCGAGGTGTACTTCCTCTCCCGTGAAGAGGTCACCGAAGAAAACAAGAACGCCCAGCCGATGCTGCTGACCAACCCAACTGGTGAAGCAGTGGTGGCATTATTCACCACCTTGGAGCGCATTCCTTCCAGCTACATCGACATGGCACCGTACGGCGTGAAGGTCCAGGGTGCCACCGTGGTGCGCGCACTGGAGAAGACCGGCTTTGTCGTGAACCCGGGCGATGAACTGAGCTTTGAGGTTCCCGCCGATGGCGTGGCCATCTTGCAGCAGCAGATGCTGAACCAAAAAACTGAAGATCAGGCGTAACTTTCGCCACGATTATTCGCGCCGTTTACCGGCGGGTCAGTTTCGTGGGATATGCTGTTTGATGCCCGAGCCGTCATTAGGCCGCTCGGTGCACCTGCGGGCGTAGCTCAATGGTAGAGCGCTAGCTTCCCAAGCTCGATACGCGGGTTCGATTCCCGTCGCCCGCTCGCACTGACGTCGGGGTACCACTAGGTGCCCCGACGTTTTAGTTTTATCAGGCCAACACCCAAGGAGCATGATGACCGGAGTCCTCGAAGGCTTCTCCATCATTTGGGTCGTCATTGCCGTTGGCTACCTGGTCGGACGCACCGGGGTGCTGGGCGAACAGGGACGCAACGTCCTGAGCCGTGTCACCTTCTTCGTCGCCAGCCCCGCACTGCTGTTCACCACCTTGGCCGACTCCGATCCCGTCGCCGTACTCGGTCCACTATTGTGGGTGGCTGCGATTTCTGCCGCGCTCACCGCAGTGCTCTATTACCTGGTCACTGCCCGTTGGCTCAAGCGTTCGGCTTCGGAACGGATCATCGCCGCGATGTCCGCATCCACGGTGAATTCGGCCAATCTTGGCCTGCCCATCGCACTGTATGTACTTGGCGATGCGTCCTATGCTGCGCCGATCATCCTGTTCCAGCTGGCCTTGTACCAGCCGATCAATTTGGCGATGCTCGATGCCACCACCTCCCGTCACCGCACCACAGCGTTGGCGTTGTTGATGGCAACAGTGAAAAATCCGATGATCATCGGTTCGATGCTTGGCCTGATCGTAGCGTTGACCGGCTTCAAGCTTCCCTCGATCGTGTTGGAGCCCATTGATCTGATCGCTGGTGCCTCGATTCCGTGCATGCTGATGGCCTTCGGCATTTCGCTGGTGGGCTCCAAGCCACTGGAGAAGAAATCCGGCCGACGCGCCGACGTCCTGCTGGGCACGGCAGCAAAATTGATCGTCCACCCGGCGCTGGCCTGGGTCCTGGCCTATTTTGTCTTCGGACTGCGCGAAGAATTGTTGGTCGCTTCGGTGATCATGGCCGGACTGCCTACCGCGCAAAATATCTTCGTCACCGCCTCTCGTTATAACCACGGGGTCATCGTGGCGAAGGATACGGTGCTCATCACGACCATCTGCGCGATACCGCTGATGATGTTGCTGGCCGTAGTACTAGGAATTTAGTGTAACTTTTGAGCTTCGGAATAAGCGGATGTCTCTAGACTGTTGTTAGAACTAGAGCATAATCTTCCCCGTTCGAATGAGGTCACCATGAAGCGCACCGTTCCCCTGTTGGCTACCGCCGCAATTCTTGCCCTATCCCTAAGCGCCTGCGACTCATCTGGCAGCTCCGCTGAATCCTCTTCTCCCGAGCAGAGCGGTTCGGCCCTGCAGAAAGTCAAGGATGCCGGTGTATTGACCGTCGGCACCGAGGGCACCTACCGTCCCTTCTCCTTCCATGAGGGCAGCGACCTAACTGGTTATGACGTTGAGGTCATCAAGGCCGTCGGCGAAAAGATGGGCGTTGAGGTCAAGTTCCAGGAAACGCAGTGGGACGCCATCTTTGCTGGCCTGGATGCTGGCCGCTTTGATGTGATCGCCAATCAGGTAGCCATCAATCCTGATCGCGAAAAGAAGTACCTCTTCTCCACGCCGTACACCGTCTCCGAGGGCGTTGTAGTCACCAAGAGCGATAACAACGACATCACTTCCTTCGATTCGCTCAAGGGCAAGAAGACCGCACAGTCGCTGACCAGCAGCTTCTACGAGGCAGCTAAGGCAGCTGGCGCCACCATTGAACCTGTTGAAGGTTGGGCCCAGTCGGTCACGCTGCTCAAGCAGGGTCGTGTGGATGCCACCGTCAACGACAAGCTGACTTTCCTAGACGCGCAGAAGACCAACCCGGATGACAGCATCAAAATCGCTGCAGAGTCCGATGACAAGAGCGAATCGGCTGTGACGATGCGCAAGGGTTCCGAAGACCTGCAGGCAGCGATCGACAAGGCACTGAAAGAGCTGAGCGCGGACGGTGAACTGGCCTCGATCTCCGAAAAGTACTTCGGCGAGGACGTCAGCAAATAACCGGCACTTTCCCTAGTGAAACAGTAGACTGGCTCCACACGCACCCAGTGTGGAGCCAGTCTCGTTTGTCTCAAAGGTAGCTCATGGATTCGAATTGGCAGTTATTGATTGATTCACTCTGGCCCTTGGCCAAGGGTGCAATCACCGCAACCATTCCGCTCGCGCTGATCAGCTTCGCCCTCGGCCTGGCCATCGCCTTGCTGATGGCTCTGATGCGGATCAGCAAAAACCCGGCGCTCTCTGGCATCGCCCGGGTCTACATCTCGATTGTTCGCGGCACTCCCCTGCTGGTGCAGTTATTTGTCATCTTTTACGGCATGCCCAGCCTCGGGATCACCATTGATCCTTGGCCCAGTGCGATCATCGCCTTCAGCCTGAATATCGGTGGCTACGGTGCTGAGATCATCCGCGCCGCGATCCTCTCGGTGCCGACCGGTCAGTGGGAAGCTGGCTACACGCTAGGCATGTCACGCACGCGCAGCCTGTACCGGCTGATCCTGCCCCAAGCGACCCGCGTCGCCATTCCGCCCTTGTCCAACTCCTTTATTTCCCTGGTGAAGGACACCTCCTTGGCGTCGACCATTCTGGTCACCGAAATGTTCCGAAAGGCCCAAGAAATCACGGCCTCTACCTACGAGTTCATGCTTCTGTACTGCGAGGCGGCCGCTATCTACTGGGTCATCTGTTTGTTGCTCTCAGCCTTGCAAAACTCTGTTGAAGGAAGGCTGGAAAAGTATGTCACCAAGTAGTTCGACCTTGCTCAGCGTCACCGGCCTGCACAAGGCCTTCGGCGAGAACCAGGTGCTCAAGGGCATCGACTTTAATGTGCACTCCGGCGAAGTGGTGGCCCTGATCGGCCCCTCGGGTTCTGGAAAGACCACCGCCCTGCGTTGCCTGAACGGTCTGGAAATCGCTGATGCGGGAACGGTCGGCTTTGAAGGTGGCCCCACGGTGAGCTTTGAACCCAAGACCAAGCCCAAGACGGCGCAGGTTCTGCGCGAGCGTTCGGCCATGGTTTTCCAGGGACACCATCTCTTCCCGCATCTGACCGTGTTGCAGAACGTCAGCATTGGCCCGATCGAAGTCCAGAAGCGTCCCCGAGCCCAGGTCCTAGAGGAAGCTCATAAGCTCCTGGACCGCGTGGGGTTGGGTGCCAAGGCCGACGCCTACCCCAATTCGCTCTCCGGTGGACAGCAGCAACGCGTAGGTATTGTCCGCGCGTTGATGCAGCAACCAGATCTGTTGCTCTTCGACGAGCCCACCAGCGCACTGGATCCCGAACTGGTCGGCGAGGTGCTCAGCGTCATCAAGGAGCTCGCCCAAGAGGGCTGGTCCATGGTGCTGGTGACGCACGAGTTGGCCTTCGCCCGGGATGTGGCCGATACCGTCGTCTTCATGGACGGCGGAGTAGTCGTGGAAACCGGAGCGGCGGCTCAAGTTCTGTCCGCTCCAACAAATTCTCGTACACAAGCCTTCGTTCAACGTCTTTTGCACCCGTTCTAGAAAGCATAGAGTAAAGCTATGACCCAGGATACAAATGCATTGCTGACCAGCCTCATCGAAGGCTACAACTTCTCGGGCGAAAGCCTCGATCTCGGCGTGGCCCTGATCGATGGCAAGCCAGAGCCGACAGCGCCGATCCGGTTGCCGCTGAAGATGCTCAACCGCCATGGTTTGGTGGCCGGTGCTACCGGTACCGGTAAGACGGTCACCTTGCAGCTGATGGCAGAGCAGCTGAGCGCTGCCGGCGTTCCGGTCTTCCTCGCAGATATCAAGGGAGACCTTTCCGGTTTGGCTCAGGCAGCCGAAGGTTCCGAGAAGCTCACCGCCCGGCTGGCCGAATTAGGCAAGGAATTTTCCCCGCGCGCCAACCCTGTTGAATTCCTCTCGCTGGGCGAAGGCACCCATGGCACCCCGGTGCGTGCCAGCGTGGATGCTTTTGGACCGATCCTGTTGGCCCGTGTACTGGAATTGAATGAAACGCAGGAAGAATGCCTGCAGCTAATCTTCCACTACGCCGATTCGAACAAGCTTCCGCTCGATGACCTCAACGACGTCAAGTCGGTGATCAGCTTCCTGGTCAGCGATCAGGGCGCCGAAGCACTCAAGGGCCTGGGCGGGGTGTCGGCGGCGACCGCATCGGTCATCCTGCGCGGCATCACCATCATGCAGGCCCAGGGCTTGGACCAGTTCTTTGGCCAGCCAGAATTCGACACCGCCGATTTCTTGCAGGTACGCGAAACCGGCGGCGTCATCAACGTCCTGGAACTTCCTTCGGTGAACCAGCAGCCGAAGCTGTTCTCCACGTTCCTGATGTGGCTGCTCGCGGATCTCTTTGAAGACCTGCCCGAAGCCGGCGACCTGGATAAGCCCAAGCTAGTGTTCTTCCTAGACGAGGCGCACCTGTTGTTCAAGGACGCCACGAAGGCGTTCACCGACGCGATCATCAACACCGTGCGGCTGATCCGTTCCAAGGGCGTGGGACTGTTCTTCATCACCCAGTCCCCGACCGACCTGCCCGATGAGGTCCTGGGACAGCTGGGCAACCGGATCCAGCACGCGGTGCGTGTCTTCACCGCCAAGGATCAGAGCGCGCTCAAGGCGATCATCAAGACCTTCCCGGTCAACGGCGTGGACCTACAAGTTGCGTTGACCCAGGCTGGTGTGGGCGAAGCGGTGATCACCGTGCTCGACGAAAAGGGTGCACCCACCCCGGTGGCGTGGACCAAGATGTCCTCGCCGGGATCCAACATTGGTCCGGCCAACGCCGAGGTCCTGGACCAGAATCTGAAGGCTTCCCCATTGGCTTCGCGCTATGCCACCGCGGTGGATCGTGAGTCGGCCCGCGAAATGCTCGATGCGAAGGCCGCTCCGGCACCCGCCGAGGCTCCACAGCAAGAAGCACCGGCCGAGCCACAACGCACTGAGGCACCTCGTGAGCGCCAGGCTCCGGCCCAGCCGAATCCGATGATGGACATGGCCATGGACGCCGCGTCGATGATCGGGCGCGAGTTGCTACGCGGAATGTTTGGCAACCGCAAACGCCGCCGTCGTTGGTAAGACCCGCCGTTTTTTACCGGCCAGTTACAGTCTGGAGCCCGAAACCAGATAGCCTAGCTACTGATGAAGACTCCTAACTCCACGCCGATCACCGCCACCCGCTTGGCCCTTCGTTGGACCCTTGCCGCGGTGGCGGTGCTCGTTTTGGCTGTTGCCGGCGTAATGATTGCCAATCGCACCCTGTTTTCCCCTGCGCATGAGGTCAAGGTCTTACAGCGCCTGCTCGCCGAGGGCGAGGGCGCCAAGGCCTTGGGACTGATGAAGGCCCAGGTGCCCAAGGGCGACGCGGTGGCCCTGAACGGCGAGGTGCTCAAGCGCACCCAGGCCGGCATCACGGATTTCAGCACCGATAAGCCGGCGCCGGTGGAGCACGATGGCGAACTGCGCACCGTGACCGCGCACTACAAGGCCACGGGGGTGGACCAGCAGTCCACCTTCACGCTGCGCCATACCGGCAAGTCGTGGATCTTCTTCGACCGGTGGGAATTTGAGCCTTCCACCCTGCCCACGGTGAAGATCAAGGCCAACACGGTCAATGAAGTCACCGTCAACGAGCAGAAAATCCCGCTGGAGGCCGGTGTCTCCACCCTGCCGGTCTTCTACCCCTCGGTGCTCGACGCCAGCTTCAGCACCAAGAACTTCGCCGCCGATACCCGTGGAGTAGTGGTCACCGCGCCGGCCAATGATCCGGTGGAAATCGCGCTGAAGACCGAGCCGACCAAGGCCTTTGTCTCAGCCATCAACTCCAAGGTCAAGAAGTACCTCGATGGCTGCGCCAGCCAACAGGTATTGATGCCTTCGGGTTGCCCCTTCGCCTACAACACCTCGGCCCGCGTTGATTCATCGACCATCAAGTGGGCCATCGCCAAGTACCCGAAGATCGAGGTCAGCTACTACAACGGCGCCTGGGTGCTCTCCCCGCTGACCACCACCGCCAACCTCTCGCTGACCGAGCAGGATCTGCGGACCGGGGCAAAGGAAAAGAAGACCGTGAAGGACACCTATTCCTTCACCGCGAAGCTGACCACCAGCACCTCCGACGTCACCGTGGTTCCGGTAGCCGGCGGCGAGCAGGTCGCACAGTAGCTTATCGGCCAAGCAGTTCGCGCAATTGGCTGCGCAGTGGCACCGCATTGGTCTTGAACTTCTGCCAGGTGAACAGCGCCAGCAAGCTGGCGCCCAGCGAGAGCACCGCCCCGATGGATACCGCGATCTGCGTGCCAAAAAGCTCGGCAAACCAACCCACCAGGGGCGAGCCGATCGGCGTTCCACCTTGCACCACCATCAGGTACAGCGCTAGCACGCGGGCCCGATACTGTGCGGGCACCGACATCTGCACCATGGTGTTGCAGCTGTTCAAGAAGGTCAACGCGCCCAACCCCACCGGAATGAGCATGATGGCGAAGAGCAGGTAATTAGGCATCCAGGCACTGGCCAGGGCCGCGATGCCAAAAAATACTCCGCCACCGATCAAAAAACGCCAGCGCGGGGCCGAACGCCGCGCCGCCAACAACGCCCCGGCGAAGGTGCCCACCGCCATGATGCTGCCCAGGATTCCGTACTCCCCGGCGCCCACGCCATAGACCTCGGTAGCCATCAGCGCGTTAGTCAGCTGGAAGTTCAAGCCGAAGGTACCGATGATGAAGGCCAGGAAAAAGATCAGCAGCAGGTCCTTGCGGCTTTTGACGTAGCTGAATCCTTCGCGCACCTGGCCCTTGGCTCGGGCCACCGGTTTGGACGGGTGCAATGCATCCTTGCGCATGAACACCAGTGAACTGATCACCGCTAAGAAGGATGCGCCGTTGAGCAAAAAGGCCGGACCGGTGCCCACCAGGGCGATCACCGCGCCGGCAATGCCAGGTCCTGCTAGCCGGGCCAGGTTGAAGTTGGCGCTGTTCAGCGCCACCGCATTGGCCAGGTGGGATCCGGGAACGACCTCGGAGACGAAGGCCTGGCGGGCCGGAGCGTCAAAGGAGGCGCCGATGCCCAGCAACCCGGCCAAAACGTAGACGTGCCAGAGTTCGGCCTGGTCGGTGATTACCAGCAACCCCAGGATGAGCGCACACAGCCCCATGAAGCTTTGGGTCACCATCAGCACGTGGCGCTTGTTGAATCTGTCGGCGATCAGCCCAGCATAGGGTGCCAGCAGCAGGACGGGCAGGAACTGCAAGCCCGTGGTGATTCCGGTGGCGACCGCGTCGTGGTCGGTCAGTTCGGTGAGCACCAGCCAGTCCTGGGCTACGCGCTGCATCCAGGTGCCGATATTTGAGACGAGGGCACCGATGATCCACAACCGGTAGTTGGGTACTTCCAATGCCCGGAACATTTTCACTGCCATAGACTCTCGCCGGATCCCTCCGGTGCCTCCCGCACTACAGTCTAATGCGACACAGCGGGGAATGCTGAGGTTTCCTCTGCATTCCCCGCTGTGAGATTCACACCGGCCGCTGGCCTGCGGTTAGTTCACGCCGCGCAGGTCAAGCAATAGTTCATTCTCGCCCTGCTCATCCAGGAGTACTGGGATACCCCAGTCCTGCTGGTACAGGTGGCACGCCGCGTGATCTGGGATCTCCCCGCCCGGCTCGCCATCGCAGGCCGCCGCGCGAGCGGTAATGTGCAGCACGCCTTCGGAAACCTCAGGGTTCAGCACCAGGGTGCGGGTCAGGCCCACCGAGGTACCGCCGCCATCGAGCAAGAGTTCCTCAGGGCTGGCGGAGATCTTCAGCTGGGTCGGATCGCCCCAGCGGTCATCAAGCTTCTGCCCCTTCGGAGCGGCGAAGCGTACCTTGATCTCGTGGTTGCCTGCCTGAACCTTGGTCTTGGGACGCTGGGTCTGGCTGGCGCCCTCGTCGACGACCAATGCTTCGGCAGGGATGGGGATGCGCACCAGCTGGTGGGTGTTGGTCTCTACAACCAGCAGCACCGGGTCCCCGTCCACGGAAGTGTCCACCAGCACGTCGGCCGGTTCCTTCAGCCCCTTGGCCAAGGTGGAAACGGTTTTGGTGGCCGGGTCGAAGCGGCGCACCGCACCGTTGTAGGAGTCGGCGATTGCGATCGAGCTATCTGGCAGGACTGCGACACCCAGCGGGTGCTGCAGGCGGGCCTGCTGCGCTTCACCATCACGGAAGCCAAAGTCGAAGAGGCCTGCGCCGATCGCGGTGTTCACGCTAATCGCTTCGCCATTTTCGACCTCGATCCAACGCAGGGCGCTGGTTTCCGAATCGGCGATCCACACGTTCTGACCATCCAGGGCTAGGCCCGAAGACTGGGCGAACCAGGCCTCATCTGGCAAGCCGTCGTTCAGGCCTTCCAGTCCGGTGCCGGCGAAGATCGACACAGCGGACGTGCGTGGGTCGAAGGAGAAAATCTGGTGGGTTCCGGCCATCGCGATGATGACCTGGCCCGATGGGTGGTAGAGCACATCCCACGGGGAGGAAAGCGAAATGTTCTTGGCATCGGTACCCAACTCGGTGGGCTGAACTTCCTGGCGGGCGTTGTCCGAATCCAGCAGGCGCTGCACGCCGTTGCCGGCCAAGGTACCCACCACACCGGTGGCCAGGTTGACCGAACGCAGGCGGTGGTTAACCGTGTCGGCGACGATCACGTCATAGCCTACCTCGGCGGCCAGTTCTTCAGGCAGGGCGGTCAGACCCTGCAGCTCGTTGAACTGTGCGGTGTTCGCATCCCCGTCGGCGTAACCCTTGGTGCCCGAACCGATGGTGCGCACCACCTGGAAGTCAGTGTCCAGCTCGACCAGGCGGTGGTGGCCCGAGTCGCCGACCAGGAAGTTGCCGTTGGCCAGGGCGATGGCCTTGCCCGGGAAGCGCAGGTCGCCTTCGCGGGCGGCGGGAGCCACATAGGGTCCGTTGCCACGGTGCAGCGTGCCCTTGGCCTCGTGCTCGGCGATCAGTTCTTCGACCAGCGAGCCCAGACCCTGGGCATGGCCCTCGCCGGAAAGGTGCGCGACGATGTAGCCTTCAGGATCCAGCACCACCAGGGTTGGCCAGGCGCGGGCGCCGTAGGCCTGCCAGGTGACCAGCTCCGGATCATCGAGCACCGGGTGATGGATTTCATAGCGTTCCACGGCGGCCGCCAACGCATCTGGGTCGGCTTCGTGCTCGAATTTTGGCGAGTGCACGCCCACGGTGACCAGCACATCCGAGTACTGCTCTTCGAGCGGGCGCAGTTCGTCCAGCACATGCAGGCAGTTAATGCAGCAGAAGGTCCAGAAGTCCAGGAGCACGATCTTGCCGCGCAAAGCTTCAAGGTCCAGCTGTTTCCCGCCGGTATTCAGCCAGTTGCGGCCCAGCAGCTCGCTGGCGCGTACCTTGTAATTGGCGCGGACGGATTCGGTTGCGCTCATGGTCTTCCTTTCGCAATCGCCGCGGCTGCGGCAGTTAGAACTTCATTATCAGCCACGGCCTCGTGCTGTGCTAAACGGTGTTAAGGAACATTGAGGTGCAACAGGCACAGCCCGGCTTCTATTCCGCTACGGCAGCTGAGCGACGGCCGCGTCCATCACACTGGTGGCGACCTTGTTGAACTTTTCGTCGGCCAGCGAACCGGCGGCCACGAAGGAGACCATCACCGCGTACTGCTTGGTCTTCTTGATCAGCACCAGCGAATTCTGTGCGTACTGCCCATCGCGGCTGTAGTACAGGGCCGAATCCACCGAATCCACCTTGGGGTCAGAGAATTTCAGGGTTTCGGTGTAGTCCATGCCGTTGAGCTTCGCCGACTTGCATTGTTCCAGGATGGTGCGCACATTTTTGCTGTGTGTCGCAACGGTGGCCGCGCCGCCCTGGCCCAGCTTCGCCACTTCCACCGATCCGGTGATGGACTGGTTCTCATTGGTGAAATCGGTGCGTGCCGCTTCGGTGCCCATTTGCACCGGCGACCAGTTCAGGTCGTTGATCGGGACCGAGCACTGCGCCGGCAACACCACAATGCCCTTGAGCGTATCGGTGGGCGGCGTGGCCAGGGCTTCAAGGTCCTTGCCCTGGATTTTGGCGCTGCTTGGGAAGCCCAATTCGGTGGCGATCACCGCGCCGGCGGTGGTGGCTACTTGCGCGGTGCTCATCTGCTCCGGGGATTGACTGGGGCTCGGGCTGGCGGTGGCTTCGGCGGCGATCTTGTGCGTCTGGTCCTGCGGCATTTCTGCTGGGGTGGACGAGCAGGCGCTCAGGGCCAGCGCGGCGCACAGGGCCAAGGAAACGGTCAATCTCTTAGGCATTCGGGTTCCTCTTATCGGCTTGGCTGTAGCGGGCGAACATCGCGTTGTAGGCTTCCAGCTCGGCATCGTTGTCGCGCTCTGCCTGCCGGTCATAGCGCTTGGTGTCTTTTTTGTCCTGCTTCAGCCAGGAGAGGACCACAAAGATGGCCAACACCAAGGTGGGCACTTCGCCGATGGCCCACATTGCCCCGGCGCCGACCACTTGGTCTTCCAGCGCGGTGCCGCCCCAGGTGCGGCCCATATTGCCGAAGTAGTCCGGGGCCAGCAGGGTTTCGGTGCTCATCAGTGCCACCCCGAAGAAGGCGTGGAAGGCCACGGTGGCCAGCAGCACCACCAGGCGCATCGGGTACGGGTAGCGCTTGGGCACCGGATCGGCATCCACCAGCGAGAGCGCAAAGAGGTAGCCGGTGAGCAGGAAGTGCAGGTTCATCAGCTCGTGGCCCGCATGGTAGAGCATGGCCGGTTCCAGGATCGGGGTGAAGTAGAAGATCACGATCGACCCGGCGAAGTTCACGGCCGCGAAGATCGGGTGCGTGATGACCTTGGAATAGCGCGAATGCACCAGGAAGAGGATCCATTCGCGCGGGCCGCGGGTGTCATCGGTGCGCGCGGGCAGCACCTGGAGCAGCAGCGTGATCGGGGTGCCCAACACCAGGAAGATTGGCACGATCATGGTCAGCGACATGTGGTCGACCATGTGGGTGGAGAACTGGATCTTGCCGTACACCGCCACCCCGCCGCTGGTCACGTAGAACAGTGCGATCAGGCCGACAAGCCAGCTGGCTAGGCGCAGCACGCTGGGTTTGTCCCCGCGCCGGGCCAGGGTGATGAACGCCCAGAGGTAGGCGGCCAGCCCGAACAGGCACACGGCCACCCAGATCCAGTCCATCCGCCAGGTGGTGAACCAGCTGGCGGTATCCGGAGCCGGCGGTAGGTCGTAGCCGGTCAGTAGTCGGGCGGGTGTGGTTTGGGCCGGGGCTTCGTCGGAGGTCGGCGGGGCGGTGCGGGCCAGCACGGTGGCCAGCGACATCACCGAGGCCATCAAGATCACTTCGCCGAGCACAATCTGCCAAGCTGCGCGCAGGGCAGTGTACTGTCCGGCCAGAAGCTTCGGGATAACAAAGCGGCGGTGGCACAGACCAAGAACACCTAAGGCAAGGGTGATCAGCAGCTTGGCGATCACCAAGGTGCCGTAGGGGGTCAGCCACTGCTCCCAGCTGGTGATGCGGATGACCGCCGAGGCCAGCCCGGAACCGATCATCAGGAACACGACAAAGGCGGCCAGCGCCGAATACCGTTGAAGCACCACACCTGCGAGCACTTGGCCGCGCGCCCGGCCCGGTGCTTCGCCATTGAGGGTGGGGGCCAGCAGGGCCAGCACCATGATGCCGCCGAACCATAGAACCACGGCCAGCAGGTGCAGCCCGATGGAGTTCACCGCGGCAAAGTGGTCATCTCCCCCGGCGGCGTGGCCGATAAAGGCCAGCGGCAAGATGCCGCAGAGCGAAAAGAGCGCGGCGGCACCCACCCCGGTTTTGGAGCGGACCGCTAAGGCCAGCGAGCTGACCACCGCGGCCATCACCACCATCCAGGCCCAGGCCCGGCCGGTGGTGATGGAAAGAATGTAGTCGAGGATCGCCGCCGAATATTGGGCGTCAAGGTTGATCGGCAGCCCGGCCAGGTCCCAGAAGGTCAGTACCATCACGGTGGCCGCAGCCAACGTCCAGAGCACCGCCGCACCGGCGGCAATGTTCATCGCGCGGCTGAAGGCCGGATGATCTGCGCCTTGTACGTCGCGGGTGGTTTTTTTGCTGCGAGGCAAGATCGCGGCGGCAAAAATCAGCGCGGCAATCGCCACCGACATGGACGAATGGTGGATCGCACGGGCGATCGGCAGGCTCCAACGGACAAAGGCTCCGGGGTCGGCCAATTCGGCCGGGCGGGCAATGCCAGTGAACATCACCGCGGCCAGGAAAACTACCGCCGAGGCGAGCAGTCCGGGCAGGATGAAGCGGGTAGCTGAAACCGTGCGCTGTGCTGTATCCATATCCTTCTTATCATCTCATTTTTGCCCCCACCTCGTCAGGCTTCGGGGGCTAGGGCGACCCCGCTACGGTGCATCTCACACCATAGCGGGGCAGCAACCGGGGCTAGATAAAGAGCTGCTCGCCCAAATACCCACCCTCGTTGATCCCCGGGAGGATCGCGTAGAGGGCCGATCCCACCGGTTTCAACCAGGTGTTAAACGCATCCGCGGCGGCCAGTCGCTGCTGCACCGGGATGAAGCTGGTCCCCGGGTCGCGCTGGTAGCTGGCGAACAGCAATCCGGCGTGCTGCCCGTCGTCGAAGTTGTAGCCCCGGCGATGGATGCTTTCCCCAGCGTGGCTCGGTTTGGCCAGTGCCACATGGGCGTTGGCCGCGATGCGAGGCAGCCCCAGCTCATTGACTGCAGCCAGATCCACCGGGTCATCCACGCTGCCACCCGAAAGCGGCGAACCATCTGATTGCCGCCGGCCCAGGGCAAAGTCCCGGCCGGAGCCATCCACCTCGTCCCAGCGGTCCAGGTCCATTTCGAACCGGCGCAACGCCAGCGTGGTTCCGTGGGCGATCCAACTGTCCTGCCCGTCGCCAAAGACCGCCTGCTCGCGCAGCTGGCCTTGTGGGTTGTTGACTCCGTCCACCTGGCCGAACAGATTCCTGAAGGTTTCTTTGCCCGGCATCGGGCGCATAAATCCAGTCTGGGAAAAACGCTGTGCAGTCAGGGTGCGCAGGTTCTTGGAGACCGCCCGCACCGCATGATGCAGCACCGTGGAATCGTTGGAACAGAACTGGATCAGCAGATCGCTCTGCCGATACTGTTCTTTGAGCTCATCGCCGGCAAAGGACGGCAGCACCGCAATATTGCCGGCACCCGCCACCTCCAGCAGACTTTGGCCGAGGCCCACGGTCACGGTCAGCTCGCTGGGCGGCTGCGCCATTTCCGGTTCGGTATCCGCCAGCACTCCCCGACCGCTCATCAACCGCGCTGCGTCATCGGTGATCATCTGCAGCAACGCTTGTAGCTGCTGCTTTTTAGAGCCCTCTTGCCAGCGCATATCCCATCCGGCAAACACCGCATGCTCCTGCTGGGCGTCAATGATCCCGGACTGGTATTGACCGTAGAACGGCCTGTAGCCCGGTCCACTCGATGCGTCCTGTGCTGGAGCCGCGGCCCCGGCGGCGCGCAAGGAACCGGTGCCAAAACCGGTGAGCAGCCCGCCGACCGCTGCGGCAGCGGTACTGCCCAGCAGCAGGCGGCGAGGAACATTAGTGTTCGCCATGCTCATCGTAGTTTTCCTTGGCCCCATCAAAGTTGCGGATGGCAAAATCAACGTCGGTGCTCGAACCGTCGGCGAACTCCAGAGTCAGCGTCGTGGTTTGGGCGGCGACCAGCGGTTTTTTCAGATCCATGAACATCAGGTGGTTTCCCCCGGGCGCCAACACTGCGTCGGCCCCAGGGGCAATCACCAGATCGCCCTGCAACTGTTTCATGCTCATTTTCTGCCCAGTGCCGGTCATCTCGTGCAGCTGGATTTCATCACCTAGCCCATTGCTGACCTTGTGCAGTTCCAACGGGGCATCGGAGTTGTTGTGCAGGGTTCCGAAGGCCGCGCTCATCCCTGTTTTGGCCGCCTTGGCCCAGGTGTCGGTGGCGGTCAGCGCCTGTGCTTGCGTGCTCTTCTGCTCGGCAGGCTGCGATGCCTTGGAACTCTGGCTGTCAGCTGGCGAGCTTTGCGCGCAGCCGGTCAGCAGCAGCCCCAGGCTCAGCACCAGGGCGGTAGTTTTAGTTTTCATCGTCTCAAGCTTTCGTGGTGTGGGCACTGAACGTGCTGGCACGCCAAAGGCAGCGGTGGCCTTGGGCGCACCGAATTGAAGTGGCTGCTACTTGGTGTTGCGCATGAACTTGGCCAGAACGCCAATCACGCCACCAAGAATGACGACACCGATGACGACCCACATGACCGGGCTCATCGAACTACCCGCATTCTGCAAGGGGGTCTCGCTTGGCTGTGCCGACTCGCTCGGCTGTGCCGACTCGCTCGGCTGTGCCGATTCACTCGGAGCTTGAATCATTGACGGAGTTGGCTTCGCATCACTCTTAACGGTGAAGTCCAGCTTGTTCTCCACAGGGTGCCCATCGGAGGAGACCACACGGAAAGCGAGCTCGTACTCGCCGTTGCCCAATTCTTCGGCAGGGGTGACGGTCACAGTCCGGCCCTTGGTTTCTTCCGTCGTGTCGACGTCTTTGCCGTCCTGCTTGAGCACAACCTTCGTGGACTCCACGCCGGACATGGTCTGGAGCTCACCGGAGAATTCGAGGGTCAGTTCCTTGGGCGCTACCTTCAGGCTGGCACCATCTTTGGGAGTGGAGCCGACCAGCTCATCGTGGGCCGAGGCCGCGGTCATCGAGGTGAAAAGGGCCAAGATCGACAGTGCGATCACTGCGGCCAAGTGGGTCAAGGTCATTTTGGGCAGGGTCATGCTCTTCATTGTTTTCCTTCCAATCCCCCGTTTTTGGGGGCACTTCGTTATTGTCTTAGGCGGCAAGAACGAAGGAAGGAGGCCCCCGGCGTTCGGGCAAACGTCCCAATTGCGCAAGCTTGAGTTGAAAACGCAACGGGAAGTACGCCGGAAGAATGGGGGTTTCAGGAACCTGTACGCGGATGAGCGAAAGAATTCGCCGGGCCGCGGACAAGGTGAGATATGAACCCAAGAGGTTCAGCAGACGCTCGCCCTGGTTGAGGACGAGAATGCTGACCACCGCGGCCAGCACGTGCGCGTAGAACATCGACTCGGTGTGCACGTCGGCGTAGTGGGTGCTGATGTTGTGCGCCAGTTCAAGGCTGCGCCCGGTGTGCTGCGCATGCTCCATTCCGGATACGCCGGAATGGTCGTGGCTCATCACCGAAAGGCTCAAGTGGAACAGGCCCTGGCTGGCCAGCACTACTAGACTGGTGGCCCACACGCTGAACTTCTTGCCGACCAGCACCAGTGCGATCACGGCAGAAATGCACGTGATCAGTCCCATCGCAACCAGCGACATTCTTGTCGGCGCGCTGTGGGCGTGGGCTGCAAAGGCTGTCCAGGTGCACACGCTCGCCGCTAACCAGCCGCGCAGTACGCGGGTTGCGGGATTCTGTGGCACAGATTTCAGCCTATTCTTCTGGTGATTGATCAAGCACGCCTGATTCTACGCGAAGTAGAAGATCGGCTCAAACGTACAGATAAAGCAGAAGGCCCGATCCGTGCGCCGGAAAATACCAGCACCGAATCGAGCCTTGCTCAAGCCTGAAGAAGCTTACTTCTTGGCAACAGCTGCCTTCAGCTTCGAACCAGCGGTCAGCTTGACCGAGTGGCCAGCAGGAATCTGGATAGCTTCACCGGTCTGTGGGTTGCGGCCGGTACGAGCTGCACGATCGGTGCGCTCTACAGCCAACCAACCTGGGATCGACACCTTCTCACCCTTGGAAATCTGGTCGACGAAAACCTCGAAGACTGCATCCAGAACACCGTTGACGGCAACCTGGGAGTTTTCGGTCTTCGCTGCAACAGCAGCAACAAGTTCGCTACGGTTCATAGCCAATGTATGGTCCTCCTGGACTAGTGATCCAAAACCCGATTCCGGGCCTCGAACGCCGCGCGGTCGCACGGACTTATCAGTGAGAACATATCAAACCTTGAGGCCCGAAATGCCCGAAAACAGGCGAAATAACGGGATTTTTTCATCTTCTTACGGATTTCTGGGTCTAACGGCACCATTTTTGGGTTCAACACCCAGTCCTGATATGCCCTCTGAAGCAACAAGACCCATCCCCCGGTCATCGGGAAATGGGTCTTGTACAAGCCTAAAGAAGCTTACTTCTTGGCAACAGCTGCCTTCAGCTTCGAACCAGCGGTCAGCTTGACCGAGTGGCCAGCAGGAATCTGGATAGCTTCACCGGTCTGTGGGTTGCGGCCGGTACGAGCTGCACGATC
>Ga0213828_1000790_pt1 | contig 29081 bp, 28 predicted proteins | sample MC6MC0897MG_FD_180664 | JGI IMG/M metagenome (GOLD analysis project Ga0213828, IMG submission 180664) | Enriched soil aggregate microbial communities from Iowa State University, Ames, United States - MC6-MC0897-MG | ecosystem: Environmental > Terrestrial > Soil > Unclassified | place: USA: Iowa... | reverse complement strand
TGACACCATCCTGGGCATGAGCCTGGCCCACGGCGGCCACCTGACCCACGGCGCCAGCGTCAGCTCCTCGGGCAAGCTGTACAACGCCATCCAGTACGGCATCGACGGCAACGGCCTGATCGACTACGACGAAGTCGAGCGCCTGGCTGTCGAACACAAGCCGAAGATGATCGTTGCCGGCTTCTCGGCCTACTCGCAAGTGCTGGACTTCCCACGCTTCCGCGAAATCGCCGACAAGGTCGGTGCCTACCTGTTCGTCGACATGGCCCACGTTGCCGGCCTGGTTGCCGCTGGCGTGTACCCGAACCCGGTGCCGTTCGCCGACGTGGTCACCACCACCACCCACAAGACCCTGCGCGGTCCACGTGGCGGCCTGATCCTGGCCCGTGCCAACGCCGACATCGAGAAGAAGCTGAACTCCGCCGTCTTCCCAGGCGCCCAAGGCGGCCCGCTGGAGCACGTGATCGCCGCCAAGGCCATCTGCTTCAAAGAAGCCCTGCAGCCTGAGTTCAAGGCGTACCAGCAGCAAGTGGTGAAAAACGCCCAGGCCATGGCCAGCGTGTTCATCGAGCGTGGTTTCGACGTCGTTTCCGGCGGCACCCAGAACCACCTGTTCCTGCTGTCGCTGATCAAGCAGGAAATCTCCGGTAAGGACGCCGACGCCGCACTGGGCAAAGCCTTCATCACCGTGAACAAGAACTCGGTACCGAACGACCCACGTTCCCCGTTCGTCACTTCGGGCCTGCGTTTCGGCACCCCGGCTGTGACCACCCGTGGCTTCAAGGAAGCCGAGTGCAAGGAACTGGCCGGCTGGATCTGCGACATCCTGGCTGACCTGAACAACGAAGCGGTGATCGACGCCGTGCGTGAGAAGGTCAAGGCCATCTGCAAGAAGCTGCCGGTTTACGGCAACTGATTGGCGTTAGCCTGATGTGAAAAGCCCGGCCTTGTGCCGGGCTTTTTCGTTTTGCACAGCTTCGCGGAACCTGTTCCAGCTGGGTAGCCACCCCAAGACGACCTAGCCTGCGGCCTCCCCCACGCCAAACCGGAGGCCTTCCATGGCGGATCATCTAGCGCGTTCTTTCACGGCTACCCTGCAGATAGCCGAATCACCGGTGAACAGCCTGGACTGCCTGACCACAGGGCCAGTGACCCTGGTCACACCACGCTATGCACCAGGCCATGCATTTGACGGAGCCCGGGCGCTGGGCATGCTCAACGGCACGGAAGAAGACTGGCAGCACGGCAAGGAGTCAGGGCTGATCACGTTCGACAAGGGCGCCACGCCCTGTGCGCTGCTGCTGTACTTTCGCCACAGCGATGCCGGTTACAGGCTGTATGTGCGCAGCGGCCCTCATCTGGGTAAAAGCGTGTTCACGAACGTCGATGGGCAGGTGACCCTCAGAACCTCAACGTCGAAGGAGCCCAGCGTGTGGAGCCTGATCGATGTGCAAACCGGCAACGCCTTCGACCTGACACTGCTCGAAGATGGCCGCCGCGAAATCCAGTTGATCAGCAGCGATGGCCACCCTCTGGAAATTCACAACCTATACCCTGTCGGCGGCTTTCTTGCGTGTTATGCCGAGGCCCAGCCATGCACCCTGAGCCTGTTGATCGAACAACGCGGGGTGGACTGGCTCGACACTTGATATCGCCTGCACGCGCCCCACGTATTACCCTGTGCCGCTTCGACCACCGAGCGCGCACAGGACCCTGCCTTGACCAGAGAGCAACTCGAAACCCACCAGATCCCGCTCTACTTTGCTGCCGTGCTGGTTGCCGCGGCCTTCGGCCTGCTGGCCCCTGACGCCGCTCACCCCCTGCAAGCCCTGATCACCCCTGCCATTGCCGTGCTGATGTACGCGATGTTTCTGCAGATCCCCTTTCTCGACCTGCGCCAGGGCCTTGGCAACCGCCGCTTCATCAGTGCGCTGCTGGTGGCCAACTTCATCCTTGTGCCACTGCTGGTATGGGCGATCACCCGCGGCCTGGTCGCGCACCCGGCCATCCTGATCGGTGCCCTGTTGGTGTTGCTGACACCGTGCATCGACTACGTGGTGGTGTTCACCCATATCGGCAAAGGCGACTCACGCCAGACACTCGCCGCAACGCCCGTGCTGTTGCTGGTGCAACTGCTGCTGTTGCCGGTGTACCTGGGGTTGATGTTGGGTGACGGCGGCGAGGTGGCGATTGCCATCACCCCATTCGTGGAAGCGTTTGCCCTGTTGATCGTGTTGCCGCTGCTGCTCGCCGTGCTGACCAGCGCCAGCGCCCGTCGCTCGCGTGTGGCAGCGGCATGGAACGACGCCTGGGCGTGGCTGCCGGTACCGGCGATGGCACTGGTGCTGATGGTGGTGATCGGCTCGCAGATCGCTGCCGTGCTGCATGACTTGGCGCGCTTGCTGCCGGTGATCCCGGTGTACATCGGCTTCATGCTGCTGGCGCCGCTGATCGGCTGTGCCACGGCGCGGCTGATGCGTTTGCCGGTGGCCGAGGTGAGGTCGGTGACCTTCAGTGCGGCCACCCGCAACTCGCTGGTGGTGCTGCCGCTGGCGCTGGCGTTGCCAGAAGACTTGCGCGGGTTGGCGGCGGCGGCGGTGATTACCCAGACGCTGGTGGAGTTGGTGGGGGAGTTGATTTACGTGCGCGTCGTGCCGGCGCTCGTGCGCTGATTGCTCAAACGCTACGCCAGTCAGTCAGGGCCCTTGGGCCGCTGCGCCCTGCGACCCTGTCAGAGCCCTACACCCCGTTCATAGCGCATTCATTTCAGCAATATCGCGCAGCACTTGGTCTGCAGAGTGGTCGAACATCGCCTGCTCCTGCGCATCCAGCGGCAACTCGATGACCCGCGCAATCCCCTCCCCAGCCAGTACACAAGGCACACCCATGGCAATACCTGTGCGCCCGTACTCGCCCTCCAGCACCGCGACCGCTGGCAAAATGCGGTTTCGCCCATTGGCGATCGCATCCACCATCTGCGCAATGGCCACGCCCGGCGCGTCGCAGGCACTGCCCAGCTTCTTCAGCCCCAGAATCTCGCCGCCACCCTGGCGGGTGCGCTGCACGATGCGCTCTATCTGCTCACTGGACAGGAAGTGCGCCAATGGCACCGACCCAACCGCGCAGTAGCGCATCAGCGGCACCATGCTGTCGCCATGCCCGCCCAGCACCAGGGCCGTGATGTCCCGAGCGGAAAACCCCGTTTCCTCGGCAATGAAACACTTCATGCGCGCGGTATCCAACACCCCCGCCTGCCCGAACACCTTGTTGCGGCCCAGCCCGCTGCGCGACCAGGCACGATAGGTCAGCACATCGACGGGGTTCGACACCACCAACACCGTCGCCGCCGGCGCATGTTGTTTGATGTCCAGCAGGATGCCGTCGAGAATGGGCAGGTTGATACTCAATACATCCTGGCGCGACTGGCCAGGCTTGCGCGGCACCCCTGCCGTAATCACCACCAGCTCAGACCCCGCCAGCATTTCGGCCTTGGCCCCGCCCTGAACCCGGGTATCGGAACCCGACTCGACCGCCGCCTGCCAGATATCCAGCGCCTTGCCCTGTGCCAACTCACCCTGCACATCGATCAACATCAACTCACGGCACAACTCATCCCGGGCGATGACCTGAGCCGCCGCCTCGCCGACCAAGCCGGCACCCACAATGGATAATTTGTTCACCTGACACCTCCCAGCGGCGCGCGCCACCAGGAACACGCCTGCGTATACACAGAAGTATTGCCTGCCAGGGCTAAAAGGCCACCCCGAGGTTGATACCCGTCGGCTGAGCGGTTTGAGCCGCGCCAGGATGCAGTTCAGCCGATTCCTGCATCGGCTGTTTCCAAAGTCGCCCTCTCCCCACTACAATTGCAACTCATTCCTATCTGCAACTCATTCATGGGAAGAGGAAAGTGCCCACTGACGCCCCGTTGCAACCACTGGATAGCCTGTATCGCGACCACCACGGCTGGCTGCAAGGCTGGCTGCGTCTGCGCCTTGGTGATCGTGAGCGGGCTGCGGATATCGCGCAAGACACGTTCCTGCGCCTGCTGGTGACACGGCGCCTGCCGGCGCAGAGCGATGGGCGCCGGTTTCTGGCGCAGATCGCCCGCAACCTGGTCATCGACCAATGGCGCCGCCAACGTATCAAGCAAGCTTACCTGGAGAGCCTCGCCGCCCTGCCCGAGCCAGAAACCCCGTCGCTGGAAACCCGTGCCATCGTGATCGAAACCCTGATGCAGATCGACGCCATGCTCGACAGCATGCCCGCGAAGGTGCGCGAGGCGTTTCTGCTGTCGCAGTTCGAAGGGCTGAGCTATAGCCAGATCGCCGAGCGCCTCGAGGTCAGCGTCAGCTCGGTGCAAAAGTACATGCTGCGCGCCATCACCGCCTGCTACCAGGTGCTGTACGCCGAATGAAAACCACCAGCGAAGCGCCCGTCGCCTCTGCCATCGTCGAGCAGGCCAGCCATTGGCTGATGCTGCAATGGGGTGGCGAGCTGGACAAGGAACAACAGCGTCGCTTCGCTGAATGGCGTACCGCAGACCCGGAACATGATCGTGCGTGGCAGCGCCTGGAGCACCTGCAAAACACCCTGAGCGGTGTGCCCACAGATACTGCGCTGGCGGTGCTGCGTGAGCTGCCCGATGCGCGCCGCCGGCAGACGCTGAAACTGCTCGGCGCGCTGCTGTTGGCCGGGGGCAGCAGCTACCTTGCCCAATCGCAACTACCCTGGCGCGAGGCCACCGCCGACCTGCGCAGCGGTACGGGGGAACGCCTGCAGCGCACGCTGGCCGATGGCAGCCGGCTTAGCCTGAACAGCGGTAGCGCGGTGGATATCCTGTTCAGCGCGAGCGAGCGACGCATTCGCCTGCTCGCGGGGGAGTTGCTGCTCGACAGCGGCCATGACCCAGCGCAACGCCCCTTGATCGTGGACACCGCCGCCGGGGAAATCCAGGCGCTGGGCACGCGCTTTTGCGTGTACCAACGTGATGATAGAAGCCAGGTCGATCTGTTCGAGGGCGCGCTGGAACTGCGCCCGCGTCAGGCCCGCGCCACGCGCCTGCAAGCCGGACAAGGTTGCTGGTTTACCGCGACCCGGTTCGGTGACATCGCGCCCGCGAACCTCAACGCCATCGCCTGGCACGATGGCAGGCTTATCGCCGAACGCATGCCGCTGGGGCAGTTCGTTGCAGAACTGGCTCGCTATCGCCGCGGCATGCTGCGCTGTGACCCGACCATCGCCGGCCTGCCGCTAACGGGCGTTTTTCCCTTGGTAGACACAGACCGCGTACTGACTGCACTTGAGCAGTCCCTGCCGGTAAAGGTGTACAGGCTGACGAGCCTCTGGACCACGATTAGTCCTGCGTAGCGGCATTGCACGCACCGATAAAAAATGCTGCTGCCCCTTGTCGGTTTTGCCGACTTGTCCGGGATACCTCTTGAATCCAACCAAGAAGCATTCTCAAGAGGAACGTCAAGAGTGCCGTATCTGCCCACAACCACCTGTTCTCGACTGAGCCTTGCGGTGCGCCGCAGCCTGTTTGCCGGCTTGCTCTGCACCAGCCCACTGCTGCTTGCGCTGCCCGCAGTACCGGCTGACGCCAGCGAGCAAACACACAGCTATGCCATCCCCGCTGGCGGCCTGGACCAGGCGCTGAACCGCTTTGCGAGCGAGGCCGGTATCTTGCTTTCTGCCGATGCCCAGCTCACCGCCGGCAAGCGCAGCGCTGGCCTGAACGGCAGCTATTCCGTTGCAGATGGCCTGGCCCAGTTGCTGGCCGGTACCGGCCTTCGCGCATTCAATAGCGGTGGCAACTACACGGTGGAGGTCGCAGCGGGCAGCGGTGGCGCCCTGGAGCTGGAGGCGACCAACGTCATCAGCAACCAGCTGGGCACCGTCACCGAAGGCACCGGCTCTTACACGCCCGGCACCATCGCCACGGCCACCCGCCTGGTACTCAAACCCAGGGAAACCCCGCAGTCGATCAGCGTGGTCACGCGCCAGCACATGGATGACTTTGCCCTCAACAGTGTCGACGCGGTGATGCGCCACACCCCCGGCATCACCGTGTCGGCCTACGACACGGACCGGACCAACTACTATTCCCGCGGTTTCTCGATCAACAACTTCCAGTACGACGGCATCCCCTCCGCCGTGCGCAACGTTGCCTACTCAGCCGGCAACACCCTGAGCGACATGGCCATCTACGACCGCATCGAAGTGCTCAAGGGCGCCTCCGGCCTGCTCAGCGGCGCCGGCTCGCTGGGCGGTACCATCAACCTGATACGCAAAAAGCCCACCGCCGACTTCCAGGGCCACGCCACCCTGGGCGCGGGCTCGTGGGACAACTACCGCAGCGAACTGGATGTCAGCGGCCCGCTGACCGAAACCGGCAACGTCCGCGGCCGGGCCGTGGTTGCCTACCAGGACAAGCACTCGTTCATCGACCGCTATTCGAGCCAGAATTCGGTGTTCTACGGCATCGTCGAGTTCGACCTGTCGCCCGATACGCTGCTGACCGTAGGCGCCGACTACCAGGACAACGACCCCAAGGGTTCCACCTGGTCCGGCAGCTTCCCGCTGCTCAATTCCAAAGGCGAGCGCAACGACGCCAAGCGCTCGTTCAGCAACGCAACCGACTGGAGCAGCTGGCAGCAGTACACCCGCACGGTCTTCGCTACGCTGGAGCACGACATGGGCGACGGCTGGGTAACCAAGCTGCAACTGGACCACAAGTACAACGGCTATGACGCGCAGATGGGCGCCATCCAGTTCGACCAGCCGCAGCCCGACGGCAGCGCCGAAATCAACGCGCAACGCTACAAGGGCGACACCACCAGCGACTCCGCCGACCTGTATGTCAGCGGCCCGTTCAACCTGCTCGGCCGTGAGCACGACCTGGTGCTCGGCGGCTCCATCAGCAAGGCCCACTGGGATGGCAAGGGTTACTGGGACGAAACCTTCTCGGTACCCAACCGCGTGGACTACAACAACTGGCACGGCAACCTGCCCAAGCCCGACTGGGGGCCGGTGTCGCAGCGCACCGACGACGTGATCCGCCAGACCGGCGTCTACCTCACCACCCGCCTGAACGTCACCGACGACCTGAAAGTGCTGCTGGGCGGCCGCGTGGTCAACTACAGCCTGACCGGCCTGACCCCGACCTACACCGAGTCCGGACGCTTCATACCCTATGCCGGCGCCATCTACGACCTGAATGAAAACTTCTCGGTCTACGCCAGCTACACCAACGTGTTCATGCCGCAGGAAAACTACAACCGCGACCGCGACAACAAACTGATCGAGCCGGATGAAGGCGAGAACTACGAAGTCGGGGTCAAGGGCGAGTTCTTCGACGGCCGCCTGAACGCCAGCCTGGCCTACTTCGAGGTCAAGGAAACCAACCGCTCGGTGCCGGACGACGCCTACAACAACCTGACCCCTACCCCATCCAACTACGCGTTCAAGGGCAGCAAGGCGACCACCAAGGGCTACGAGCTGGAAGTGTCCGGCGAACTGGCCCCAGGCTGGCAGGTGCAAGGCGGCTACACGCACAAGGTGGTGCGCGACAGCAACGACGTGAAGCTGTCGACCTTCGAGCCCGAAGACCAGTTCAGCCTCTACACCACCTACAAGCTCACCGGTGACCTGGACAAGATCACCCTTGGCGGTGGCGCACGCTGGCAGAACAAGGCTTGGCAGCAGATCTGGAACAGCCCCAAAGGCGTGAACGAGGACGTCACCCAGGAATCGTACTGGGTGGTGGACCTGATGACCCGCTACCAGATCACCCAGAACTTGTCGGCGACGCTTAACGTCAACAACCTCTTCGACAAGTACTACTACACCAACGTCGGCTTCTATAACTCGGCCATTTACGGCGAACCGCGCAACGTCATGGTTACTACCCGCTGGGACTTCTAAAGCCCGTGCCAGCCTGGAATACCCGAATACCCAGGCTGGCCTTTGTGGGCACAACTGCCTTGCTCAAACTTCCAAAACAGCCATGCCCCCCGTGGGAGCGGGCTTGCCCCGCGAACACGGGCGAAGCCCGTGCCATCCACCACAGTGCCTGCTTCGCGGGTAAACCCGCTCGCACCGGGCCAGCTAATCGCCCGGATCCTGCCCATTGAGCTCCATCACCTTCCCACACTGCTCACTGGCCAACCGGCTAATAATCCGAATCGCCTGATGGATACCAGCCGTGTTGCGAAAACTCAGCTGCGGGTTGTGTTCGCACTCCAGCATCTCGTCGTGCTGGACCAAGGCTTCGCCTAGCAGCTCGAGGGTCCAGGCGTAGCTTTGGATGGTGGCGAGGCGTTCGTGGTCAGTCATGGAGGGCCTCCTGGGGGGTGGAGGTGGCGCAGGAATGGGTGTCGATGGGGTAGAAACGGTGGGGGGTGCGGGGCGGCGCGGGGCGGCGGCGGAGAACGAATGCGAGGATCCTTGATGGATTTAAGGTGAGCATGCATGAGGTCCTTTTCGGTTGATGCACCACGCTGACCGTCGCCAAACGGTTAGGGTGGCAGCTGTACGCGGGTTGGCGAACCGAGGAAAAGGAACCCGGCAGACCCGAAGGTCTCCCACGCACAGCCGCCATTACACGAAACTGCGGACGCAAAAAAAGCGCCTGCAGTCGTGATCGGGGCGCCGTTTGCGCCTTTTCGTACGGGTCGCCAAACCCGGTCGCGGAATGGGCCGCGACTTGAGCAAGTTATCTGTGTGGGCTTGGTATTGCAAGGCTTGGGGTTGTGTGAAAAGTCGCCGAGCATTGTGGGGTTGCTCGCGTTCGAAAACTTCGATTCTGAGTACCAGTTATCGCTACGTACTTAAGCGGTACCGAGAACACCTAACGAATGCCACTTTCTCCGGCTGATGCGCGCTTGGACCAATGCCCTGTAAGCCTCAGGCTCTGGTACAAATGCGCGCCTATGCCGACGTAAATTACACGTCACACAAGCCGCAGCAATATTGCTAGCTGTGTCCTTACCACCATCCTGCCGAGCGGTCAGATGCTCCGCTGTACATCGAAGCTTGCTGGCTTGTTTGACGGTGATTTTGTGTATATGGGCAAAACGCTCAACAGCATCGCGCCACATTGGATAGTCGCAATAACAGCAGCGCCCTTCTTGGCGTTCGAAGGCTATAGATCGAGATTTGACGAGGGTTTTGAGTCGTGTGGCCACGGCGGCCTCCTAAATAAATTAAGGAAGTCCGCTGATCTCTGGTGAGCTCCACACGGTACCAGCCGATTTGTTCTGACTGGCCAAACATCGAGCCTAGTGGTCTCGACAGTAGGAATCTAACTCTTACTACCACTATTGCGCAAGCATCGAAGGCGTTGCCGTTGATAGCTGGCTCCAACTGCTCGCGCCAACCGTGATTTTTTCGGTGATAGATGATCGGTTGCCGGATACCCACCAGCTCGCTGATGTGCTGTGGCAATGGCCAAGGGTTGTTGATCTCGCCAAGCTGGTTGCGTCCGATCCGAAACCGGCTGGTTTTGAGGACACATATGACGATTGCCCGGCGCCGGACTATTCGGCTTTAGGGCGTGACCTTGGGGAGAGGGTGAGCACCGTTCGGTCTCACGTAAAGCGAGACCCTAAGGTACGAATGGCTGTACTACAACGAGCTCAGTACCGATGTGAGAGCTGCACTGAGAGTCGGACGTTCCCTGGTTTCTTAGACGTGCTCCACGTGCTAGGTGCCGAACTGTCGGATCGATTATACAACTGCGTAGCGCTCTGCCCGAATTGCCATCGAGAAGCGCACTATGGCGAGAACCGAGATGAACTGAACAAGCAGCTCCTTGCATACGCACTCCAGTTTCGCGCGTGAGTTTTGAGTCGGTAAGCGATGGGTGAGTAGGTCAAGCGGTGACGCGCACCAGCTAGGCACCGCAGCCATTTCGGTGGCATACAAAGTCGAGGACATTCTGGCCTCAGTCGCCCGTGCAGCAAGGGCCTTGGGCAAGTAATTTTCATTGGTATTTCTGAAACACCACGCTAGAACTCCACCTTCCCCCGCCCCGCCTTGACAGTGCTGCGCCTGGCTTTTCCTTCGAGGCGGCGGGTCTTCGAGCCGAGGGTCGGTTTGGTGGGGCGGCGTTTCTTCTCGGTCTTGCCGGCAGCGATGATCAACTCGGCAAGACGCGCCAGTGCGTCAGCGCGGTTCTGCTCCTGGGTGCGGTACTGCTGGGCTTTGATGATCAACACGCCGTCACCGGTGATGCGACTGTCACGCAGCGCCAGCAGCCGCTCCTTGTAAAATTCGGGCAGCGACGAGGCGGGAATGTCGAAGCGCAGGTGCACGGCGCTGGACACCTTGTTGACATTCTGCCCGCCTGCGCCTTGCGCGCGGATGTATGTCAGTTCGATGTCGGCATCTGGCAGATGCACGTTATTCGAGATGGTCAGCATGGCATGGCCTTTGTCATTGCCTTCCATTATCACAGCCTTCGCCGCTGGCCTACAGAACAAAAGACGTTTGACCTCAACCACAGTGGTCGAGACGCTCTACTCCGCCATTGCCAATTCGTACAACACTGCTCCCAGCTAGGACACTTGGACTGGGGTGTTTCCCTCCAACCTCAGTCTGCGGAATAACTCAGCAGCAGGTCGTAGTGAGAAAACTGGGTCATCTCAAAATTATCTCTAAACGGAAAAAACGTTATCTAGAAAAAAATCGGCTTTGCCCCCATGAACATTGGTCCAAACCGAATCAACAGATATACACTATCTAGAAAAGCCTGCAACCCTAAGTGGAAAACCGCGCCCCCTCAAGTCAAAAGCACGCAGATCAACAGCGTAAAAAACAGCCACAAAAAAACCTGCACAAGGCGGGCTTTTTAGCAGGGCCAACAAGCGAAAAATCGCCACTGGCCAATCTGAATGTGGTGCGGAGACAGACGGACGGTTGTTGGCCGGGAGTGCCCGGCTTTCGCGGGACTGGAATTTGGTGGATTTTAAGACGTACCTCATAAGGTATCTACAAACAAATCAGCTAGTTATAGCATTCTGTGGAATCGAATCGGGAATTTATTGGCTCCTTAACCAGGCCTTCACGCGCCTCTCGGACTAAACTCTACACTTACCGTTGATCCCCTAAAATAGATCCGGTTGTCGCCTACTCACCGGAAGGGAATCCTGAGAATTTACTGTACCAATCGGTTTTCCCAGCAATAAGAAATTCGGAATATTCAAAGGTGAAACGGTCTTCAGCCTACCTTCGCTATCTCTTCGTAGTAATTCCCGTAGCTCCATCAGTAAACGTCCGAGCACATTCATTCCTATCAACTCGCTATCGTCCAAACCAGAAGCTTTGGCCCCCCAGTAAACGTCTTTCCGGGACAATTCAACGATAGGGCCATCACCGGTTGACAGGAGCAGCCCTCCGAAAGATTCGTGATTCTGGGCGAGCTTCACCCGAAGACTCCACCTCATCACCTTGAGCCTAACATCGTCCCAGTCCGCTCTGGAATTCTCACGGTGAGGTTTGCTCTTCATCTTGGCAGTCATGGGACTATGCTGCCCGATAATTTCTCTCTGAAGATCCGGGTCATGAGGGAAGCGGCAGGCTTGGTACAAGGCCTCAGAGGTCAAAATGCATACACCATCAATGTGAAGCGGGAAGCCTGAGGCCATGTTCGACAGCCCACCGAACTCTTCCTTGGTTTTATGCACCACAACTGCTTCAGACCTGAGATACGTCCGCATATGGGCCGAGCTTTCAGGTAGTGAGCGACTTGAAGGCACTGAAAATGTTCTCCGGATCAGAATACGTTTTTCGGGGCAGCAAAGGATACCAGCACAATGCCCCTGACGTAGCTTTGGCATCCCCCCACCACACAGCCAATGGGCAATTGTTCGGACAATTCCGATAAGTCGCTACCAACGAACCGAACCCGACTCCAAAACTACCAAAACCTAAAGGTCGAACATGATTGCGCGGCGTCTGTGTAAGCGATCTGATCCTGACGCCTGCAGTCAAGAACTCACGCTCCAAGAGGGCTCGACCGTCCTCAGAGGAGAAAAATCCTAGCGGCCCGCCAGGCGCTCGAAGAGCCAGCGGAAAACGCTGCTCTGACGCCACATACTGTTGAACTGCGTCATCCTCCGGCACAGCGGACGGCCAAAGCACATCTGAGGAGTTTTTCTGGCTTTTCTGATTTTTCAACTCTACCAGACGCCAAAATTTGATTTTAATATTTTTGCCTGAATCTGCAATAGCGCGCTTCAATCCAGTGCTGGTGATGTAGTAATGTCCGCTGGTGTGGAAAGCTATTAGGATGACATGCACGATAGCATTGGCGGGCGCTTCGTTAGTAATCCAGCGCTGAAGGTCCGTCTCAACTCGCCTACCGCTGAATAGCACGTCATCTAGATATATAAAAACTCCCGTATCGCCACCGCATTTTGCAAGTTCAAGACCACACTGATCTCGCAAAATTTCTGCAAACCTCTGTACCATCTCCCTTTGACTCTGCCCATCGCTCTGGATCTGAAGGAAATTAGTCCCAGCCCAAAATGCTCGGGGATCGTCTCCAGCAAGAAGTTTATTAAAGACCAGCCCAGCGAGAAACTTCCCGACAATTTCCTTCGTTAGGAACGTTTGCCTGATAACGTGATCGAACTCACGAAGAAATGGGACTTCATCAGCGCGGGTAAATTGAGATGCCCACCGCTCGACATGATCAGGGGTCGGTACTGGAAGCTCACCCTCGCGATACGTGTGAATTGTTTTTGAAATTGACTCAAGTAGCTGGTTCTTCTCACTCATCTGCTAGCTCCCTGCGCACTGACGGCCTGCATCAGCAGCGTAGCACATTGCCATCAACCTCGCCACGGCAGAGGCAGGGCTAGCACACAACGATCGTTCTTGACCTGTATGGTCTCAAAAGAGAGTCGAGCTGGCTTGTGGCCATTCACTGACGATCGATGATGTGTGAAAACCTCCAGTGCTTGTCCGGGATGATGTTCCTACGCGCAATTTGGAAAAATTTGGCTGCTCAATGAATCCAGAGTACGCGTAGAAGAGCAATTTTTCAGATTCTTTTTTAACAGTTCGATTCTGAGGACTTTATACAACCTCGCTCCGAAGCTGGCACAAGCTGCCCCGTACGAACGGCAGAATCTGGCCAGAAGAGCCGTTCAGAGGTGTCCATAAAGTCCACAACGGCTCACTGTGCATTATCCGACCACAGGTGCGTATCTATAGTTATCTACTGAATCAAATTCCTCCCCTGTCATAAGATTCAGCTGACGTACCTTCCGACCATACTTTAGATACTTATAAACAAAGTATTTAGCCACTTTATCTTCGTGAGTGGAAAGCACTATTTGCCGATCAGGGAACTCATTACGCAACAGCTCGACCAATGAAGACATGTTGATGTCGTCCATGGTTTGCACTGGATCGTCAATCAGAATTGGCGAGAATTTTTTAGCGTAAATTTTATTTAGGGCCAGAGTTAGCGAAATAACCACTGCTGAAATTTGCCCTGAACTCATGGTGTTCAGAACATCATGATCACGCTGATAATTTGATACCAGTCTAACGTTCTTAAGTTCATCCCCACCGGTAGGATCCTTAAGGAAAACACCTTGTCCAATCCCGGACTGATGTGACTGCAATATCTTCCCCGAGTATATGTAGAACGGAATCTCGATATCGCCAATCAATTTCTTTTTGTATTGACGAATCTTTTTAAGAACCTTAACCGCGATTCCGGCTAACTCCTGCTCAACCCCCTCTAGCTTTTTAGCATTTTCTGTATGTACGGCAATATCTTTAAGCACATTTTGAAATGACGAATAATAACTAGACTCCAGGTATCTCAGCTTTTGCTCCACACTTTCTTCAGTCATTGATAAGAGATTGCTGTTGCGATTTCCAAAATATTCTCTGAACATCCGATCAAAGGCATCACCGTCGTTTGCGACTTGGTATTCCAATGTAGCAGACGGTGTATTTTTATGTATTCGACGCATCATTTCCTCAAGGTTAGAGGAAAGCTTTTCCGTATCCACATGATGAGACAATGGCGAAAACATTAGATCTTCGACACTGAAGGGACAAGTTTTTAACCACGCGTCAAACTTAGTCAGACGCTCTTTGGTTAGGTCTGCTTTTTTTAACGAAGCCATCAGATCATCAGGAAGAACAGCATTCTTAGCCCTATGCTCTGCAATCTGCGCAATTACCGGATCGATGAACCGCTTTTTTATACTTTCTCCCAGTGCCAAAATTGATACATCCTGATCCGATAATAGCTTTGAAAAATCATTAACGCGAATTGAGGCGGCAATCTCTAGCTGATCATGATTGTCGTGAGGCTTGCCACAGAACGGACATCTAGATTCTTCGGGTAACGAAGCCAGGGAATTATTCAGCTCTGTATGTTGTTTAACAATTTTTCGGTAAATTGCTTTGAGCCCAGAACTTGTCCTGCGAAGCTCACTTATAGAATCCTGATCTTTCTGAAATTGCTGGAAATCATTCCGTCCTAACAGATCAAAAACATGAAATAAATTATCCGGTATGTTGCCACCTATTAAAGCGTCATGACACCTTTCAAGGACCTTATCAACCGACCTCTTTTCTTCCATACCTTGGATAAGGTCTAGAGAATTGTAAAAACAAATATAATCTGATGCGAGCTCAGGTGACCGATAGGCTCTCAAATACGGAAGTGAGCCAAGATAGAAATCTCGATTCTTAACAAGTTCCAGCATACGATCAAGCTCGCTGGAAAAAGATGAAAATTTTGACTGATTGAATGCTTCAAACTCCGGCAAATCCCATTCCGGAGATTTAGAAGTCTCTAGCAACCAAGGAAGCAGATAATGGTGCTGGAGCTCACTAATTTTTGACGTATGTTTTGCGCCATCTATATTGTGACTATCTTTTAATAACTGTGCCTTCTGAAGCTGTATTGTACGTTGGGAAGCGAGCCTTTTTTCAGTATTTTTCAAATGTGTGTATTTAGCTTCTGCAGCGGCGGTATCACCAAAAAGCTGTGATATCTCAGTAGCCCGCGCAGTTTCACTATTGGACTTCAAAAATGAAGCTGCTTCCTCTTGCTGAACATAATGGAACAGATGAAAGTCTCTAGTGAAGCTATTATTCTCAAGTAATCTGTCTACGTCCGTTTGCTTCGCGGGCGTCCAACCCGACTCATCCCTGATAAAAACGTCCCAAAGTTCAGGAAAGCGAGATATCTTTTGTGCGCCCGCGGGTATTGGGGATTTGAGTTTGCGCCTGAACGATAATTGTTCTCCTAGGGTGCGTGACAGTACTACATCAATAAGGACATCTGATTGAGGGTCATAAGCAACTACCACATCCTCAGGAGTCTGACGACCATCCGTACTAATGAAACGCTTAATTGCCCCAGAAAGAGCTAATTCGATAGCATCGAAAACCGAGGTTTTTCCATACCCGTTTGGTCCATCCAGCAGCATTAAATCACTGCTATTGAAGTTGACCCGATAGGTGTCCTTGCCGAACACCTTGAAATTGGTAAATTCAATACTTGATAGCCTTAGCACTAGCTTATCCTCTTCAAAAACTCGGACATCACTTCTTCATCGGAAAGACCCTCATCAATCCCCATCGAAAAATCATACAACGCCAATTCTCTCTGGGTCAGATTTGAAACTAAAGAAGAGTCTAAATCAAACAATCTCTTTGAATCGTGCACATAAGTAACAAAAGGGATTTTTATAAATATTTTTAGCAAAAGAGAGTAGTAATTTTCAAGGTCAGCCGATTTTTCTTTGAACCGTTGAAAATATGCTCCATTACCTTGACCCACTAAATCATTGAGTTGTGAAATTGTAAAATCGCTATCTTTACCGATCAAGTCCTTGAGCTCTTCCGAACTATAGGAAATCACATTTTTCTTGAAGTTGTAACGATCCTCTTCCAACTGAAATACTTGTCTACTAGTGATGGCGAGCTCAGGCCAGCAAATGATCATCGTACAATTCTTAGAGAAAACTCTATCCACCACAGGGCTTTCTCTTACTTTTAGATGCAAGGCATCAGCCCATTCGGATAGTAATTTTTCAGCATGCTGGATCGTAGCTTTCTTGCACTCCACAACCAAATAGTACTCAGCCTTGTTTTCGGAAGCTTTAGGCTTAAATAGTTTTGTTATCAAATCATCGTAGCCATGCTCGAAACTTACAGACTCATATCCGTTATTCAAAAAAACCTTATCTACAATATCAATCAGCATTTATTTCATCCATGGCTTGCTGAATGGGTATCAGCCGAAGGTTGCTAAAATAATCGTCACGGGGACTTTCTTCTGAACAGTTGGCCGACGGTGGTGCGGTAGTATGCGTAGTAGCTTGCTCATTCAGCGACATCCTCTGCGGTCCGTCGTAGATCATATGATTCACTTCATATAGGTCCTCGACTATCCGAGTATTGGCTTTGAGTTTCTTGGCGATATTAGTAGGCGATCGATCATTTATGGTTGTCGGAAGATAATAATTCTCTGGATTAGCCAGTGATCGATACACTAATTTATTAGTGCCCTCATCATTCTCGCAAGACGCACAACTAATAGCGTTAAAAATCCTGAGCAGCACGTCGGTCACACCATTCTCATTGACTGCAAAGGCTTGCTCTATATTAGTTAGCAGATCAAACTTCACGGTTGGAGAAAAGTTTTTGTAATAACTGAAAAGCTTTTCCGGGCCAGCACTCAGCAATGCATATCGAATCTGGGAAAGGTTACACACGAACCCTTCTAAATTTTCAGGCACGGAATAGTAATCAGGATTATTCATGAACTCATCAAAGAGACAGAAAAAACGCTCTTTGAATTGAACAGCCAGATACCTACTACTTACATCCTCATAGTCCGCATCCAAAATCGCGAGAATGTCGAATATATCAATATGTAAAAGATCAGATACTTGCTTTTGTAAGTGCCGCTCCGTCACATAAACGTCTACCATTTCCAGCAAGTGGTGAAAACCGCTATCAATTTGCTTAGCAGTATTAACCCCACCCCTTATAACAAGAACCTCTTGAAGCTTCGACTTAATTAGATCATTGATATCATCGATACTGCAACACGCTACTCCGCTATACATATAGCTCTGTATTCTTCCCAATGCAAGCTGCGGGTCACCTAGGATAGATTGGAGTGCGTCATATACTTGCTCTACTGTAAAATCATTGAACGCCTGCTTTATGATTTTAGCAGTTTTATTCCTGTCTTTTGTAACGTTGACTGCTTTAAAAATCGTGCTTGAAGCCGGTGCAGCATCATGCTCATTTATCAGATCCGCAATAAAGTCTGCAATGGCTTGTTGTAAGCTTTTACCGGCTGGAAGATTAATCACCTTCCAAGTATGTATATAGCCTAACGGGCCTGGTTGGTTGTACAGATTTAGTGCAAGCCCGAAGAGCGCCTCATCATATGAACTGAAACTTTGTTTTTCGTAAGCTTTAACTTGATGAAACGACACCAACTCCCTTCCAACGAACAACTCAAAATCTTCGTTATTCTCTAGAACGATTGAGTCACCGTGGAATGTATATGTAGGATCTGCGCTAAGCTTGTCACATATGTGACAAAGTACGTAATGAAGAGCAAGCTTTCCTTGGTAATTGTATCCACTCCAAGAGGGAGTCGCGTCGTGGATCATGCTTGCAGTTCCTTGTAATAATTCAGAGTCCAGCATTCTTAGATAATCAGTACTTCTTTCTGCGCAAACGCCCGAATGGTCGAGCGATGGGGTAATTTATAGCACAATGCCACCATACAGAGATTTTGGCGAGGCTGACTATTGGAAATCTGAAGTGCCAACACCGCCTTTGCACAAGATTTCACGTGAACTCCGCCAGAAGCGGTATCGTTCGCTGGTGCTATGTCCTTAACTCCCTGGGCACAGCTGAATGACTGCTGGCCGATTGCTGCCTGTCGCGAAGGCTGAAGCAGGTCGATTGCTTTCCGTCGAGCTTATCAAAGTCAGATCCTCGCTGAGAGGTTGAACACCCATGCCTTTTGTAAACGAAGAACCAGTAACCGCACGGTCAGAAAATAGTAGTACCGCGTCACCCTGCTGTGTCCATCTAGGCGATGCTTTAAAAACCAAGCCAAATGCTTTCTCTGCCAAGCCCAAGGCGTCTCTCGCTGCCAGCGATTTGCAATTTCAACTTGGATAAAAGTTGCCTGCCGGAAATGGCGTTGCCGCGTCGCGTGCGACCCGCTCAGCACGCCAGCCAAGAACAACTCCATATCGAATGGCGTGCTCATGTCCGCCCTCCAATGTAGGCAGCGACCACGTCGATCCGGCCGTGCCCAAGCTCGTAACTGATTCGCCTCCGGGCCTCGCGATCAAGGTTCCTATCTACCTGGCAACATTTGCCACCATTGATTGACGCGGAGTGTTGGGTGATCTGCTCGTAGCGCTCACATGCGTACGCCGCTCGTAGCTCATGGAAAACTTTGAGGTTGTAAGCATGGAGGATATCCCGCGCAGGTCGGACGAATTCCTGCAGAACCTCTAGGTAACGTTCGTTTGGCGCAATCAGATTGCGGCCACCCGCAGGCGACGCCCGCTGCGCAAACCTAAGCGCGCGCCGCGAATATGCTCATCCATCGCGATCCAACGTGGCGCCGAAGCCCCCGCGCGGCCGCCCTTGGTGCCGTCCTGAATATTAATCCTGCCTAGGTCGTTGGCCTCACGGCTTAGCCGTGGCAAGTCGGCTAGGATGGCCTCACGCAAGCGCATGCCGGTGGCTCGCGTCAACAGAACAATCGCAGCGGCTCGTAGCTGATGATGTCGGCATAGCGCATCGACGATCTCTTTAACCTGTTCGCGATCTTGGCCCTGCGGCACCGAATGACGGACCCCGGTGCGCTGCATACCCAACGCCTTGCTCGGACTGGGCAACTTCACGTACTGATCACCGCGAAGCGCCGCCATGGTCCGGTTAACGCTGGATAGCCGGTTTTGCGCGGTGCTGACAGCAAGATCACCGCGCATAACCAGGTCGCACAGGTACGCTGCGTAATCTACCAAGATCTCTCGATCAATCTGCCGCGCATCATTGATGCCCGGCCCCTGTTCTGAGCGGCACCACTTCACGAATGCCAGCCAGCGATCAAAGTGCGCCTTGACCGTGCCGTAATGGCCGCCGCCGAACATGTCTTTCAGCGCCTGCGGCCCTGCATAGCTCAATTGCCTACCGTAGCCGAAATTGCGGCCATCGCGTCTACCCACCAATGCCATGTCGGTCACCTCATCTGTCGCTCTCCGATCCTCGCCCCACGTCATCCCGCCAAGAATGCTGAGTGTTATCAGGGATCAAGGCCCCTGCGACCTGTGGGGATGTCCTCTGACGCGGGACTGGCGGCTCCTTACGTCCGGGAGCAAGGGCATCTCATGATCTTGCCTCCTGAGCACCGTTACCGGTGGGCGGGTGGAGGCAGCATTGGCTGACGAGACCAGTGCCGCGAGATCCTGAGCCAGGTGCAAGCAGCACTGCGATGACCGGGGCATGCCTGACTGTCAGTCAGGTGCAGTCCATTCCCTGGTCTGCGGCACCATCATCTACAACGCTGTTGCTGGTGAAATCGGCGCTTGTCACGCCGATTGTCACGAGTGAAGTAGCCGCAAAGCCAAGTGCGATGAGGGCTGCAGCAGTGCAAGAAGCGCCCGTCTCTTTCCAGAAGAAAGAGACGGGCGCAGGTTGGCGCAAAATTCGGCCAAGCGGATAGGTTGCTGCAGTGCAGCGAAGTAGGAGGTTTTGTCTGGCGCACGAGGGCCATGATCTGAAGTAGGCATCCATCACCGGGGAGGTGACCGGGCGAGCTGCCGGACGCGAATCGCCATTTGGGGGGAGAACCACCGCGGGAGCGGCGTGACTTTGAAGGTTCGGGCCACCTGGGTTGCTGTCATCGACAGCGCTTGCACGGCCAGTTGTACGCCTGTGGATAAACCCGGTCAAGGGTCGAAACTCAGCGTTATTGGGGACGTGAAAAGCGGTTATCCATCGGTGGAATTCCGTGGTAAATCCCGAACAATGTCGTGGCTTTTAGCTCTTCAAAGTGAGGTCCATCCAAACAGGGCGGCTTTGCAGCCCTGTTTGGATGGACCCGCGTTAAAGAGCGGCCAGCGCCGATCTCGCAGGCTCACCCCCGATTAAATGCGCCATGGCCATTTGGCAAGGCGGTGACGTTGTCGCCTACCGGTTGGGCAAACTCATGCGGAGTGACATGGCCCGACCTGTTGGCATCGATGTAGTTACTCCACCACGCCATGATCAACCGGCGCTGCTCCAGAAATTGGGCCTTGTGGATGTAAGCGGCGCGCACGCGGTTACGCTCCTGATGGCTCATCTGCCGCTCAATTGCCGCGTCCGTCCACAGACCCGATTCCAGCAAGGCACTACAAGCCATGGTCCTGAAACCATGCCCGCACACGTCCTTGGTGGTGTCGTATCCCATATTCCGCAGCACCTGGTTAACCGTATTTTCCGACAAGGGTTTCCAGTACCTGTGATCACCGGGCAACACCAGTTCAGAGAAGCGATTCAAGCTACGCAGCCGTTCAAGGATCTCGATGACTTGAGGCGACAGCGGCACTATCTGAATGTCCCCACTCATCTTGGTCCCGCGCGTGGAATAGCGGACGCCTTCAATCGGCTTACGGGTATCGGGGATTTCCCACATTGCCCGTTGCAGGTCGAATTCATCCCACCGGGCGAAGCGCAGTTCGCTGGAGCGCACGAACACATGCAGCGTCAGCAGGACTGCGAGCCGAGTCAGCTCGCGACCGGTGTAGTTGTCGATTCGGTCCAACAATTCAGGAAGGCGGTTCAGCGAGAGTGCTGGACGGTGAACAGTACGCGGCGCTTGAATCGAGCCGGCCAGATCGAGCGCCGGGTTTTGGGTGATCTTCCGCGCCCGCTTCGCACCCCGCATGATCGTGGAGAGATAGTTCTGCACACGCAGCGCGACATCCATGGTGCCGCGATCCTTGATCCGCTGGGTGACCTCAAGGAGATCATGGGTGTCGAGTTCAGCGATAGGCCGCTGACCAATCAGTGGAAACACGTGAGTGCGTAACCTGCTAAGCACCGTCTTGGCGTGCCCCTCAGTCCAACGCCGAGACATTTCGACGTGCCACTCCAGGGCGACGGTTTCAAACAGAAGACTCGCCCGCTGAGCAGCGATCTTGGCCTTCTGCTTCTCTTCCATCGGATCAAGGTTGTCGAGCAAAAGAGCCTTGGCCTCATCGCGCTTGGTCCTCGCGACGGCCAACGAAACGATGGGGTATTTACCGATGATCAGCGTGCCTTCCTTGCCGTTGGGTTTGAAATACCGCAGCCGCCAAGTCTTCGAACCACTGGGTGCGACGTACAGGTACATGCTCCCGCCGTCGAACAGTTTGTAGGCCCGATCACGCGGTTTGGCCGTGCGGCATTTGAGGTCGCTGAGCGGAGTGGCTAGGCGTGGCATAGGGGTACGTTCTCCATTCAGGAAAGACGCTGTACCCCAAAAATACCCCCGGTTATTGGGGATTTTGTTGGTTCCCGACGGAGGGTCGTGGAAACGAAAAACCGGCCACAAGGCCGGTTTAGAGGGCTTCCAAAGCATTCAGCGGAATGCAGTGGAGCTGGATGTGGTGCCGGAGACAGGAATCGAACCTGCGACCTTCGCGTTACGAGTGCGCTGCTCTACCGACTGAGCTACACCGGCGTGTAGCGCAACGTACCACTGCCGCACCCGTTACGCAAACCCCTGTTTCCCCTCGTTTATTGCCCTGCCCTCAAGCCCCTTTGCAACCACTCGGCGCGAGGTCTTCCTCGATGTTGGTGGTGCAGCCCCACCCAGTAGCCGAGCGGGTCAGGGTCAGGGCTTTGCCAACCACGGTGGCCGGTGCATCCACCAGTGTGCACACAATGCTCCCGGTGCCGGCAGCTGCGTTGCCGCTGGCGGTAATCGCGCAATGCGCTGTCGCCGGTTGCCCACCCAGCGCGCCTACATCCGCCACATCCTTGCCTTCATTCAAGCGCAGGTCCATGGCTGTCTTCAGCGCTGAAATCTCCAGCAACCCGGCTGCGGCCTTGGTGCGGGACTGGTGGTTGGTGTACATCGGTATGGCGATGGTCGCCAGAATGCCGATGATCGCGACAACGATCATCAGTTCGATCAGGGTGATACCGCGTTGCCCTTTCATGAACGTTTTCCTTGTTTGATACGCATACACATTGGGGTCACTCTCGGCCCCAGGCTGGCAGCGGCGCAGTAGGCCTGAACAGACACCTTTTGTCACCCCTGCCCGCCTGGGCGTCATCTTCGCTGAACTACTCTAGTGAGCATCAGGGAAGCACGCCCTCTCATGGACACGGCAAGCTGTTTCGAGGCTTGTCGTGCGGGCAAAAAAGGACCTTTGCATGAACCCTTCGATACGTCTTTACGCCTGGCAGGGCACCAACGCTGATGGCCTGGCCGTCAGTGGGCAAATGGCTGGGCGCAGCCCGGCTTATGTGCGCGCCGGGTTGCTGCGCCAGGGCATTCTGGTGGCGCGTTTGCGGCCTGCTGGCGGGCGGGCGTGGCGTTGGCCGAAACGGCGGGAGAGAACCGACCCGGCGGGTTTCAGCCGGCAGCTGGCGACTTTGCTGAAAGCCGGGGTGCCGCTGCTGCAGGCGTTCGAGGTGATGGGGCGCAGTGGCTGTGATGCGGCGCAGGCGGCGTTGCTGGCTCGATTGAAACAGGATGTGGCATCGGGGCTGGGGCTGGCGGATGCGTTGCAGCGCCACCCGGGGTGGTTCGATACGTTGTACTGCAACCTGGTGCGGGTGGGTGAGCAGTCCGGCACGCTCGACCGGCAGTTGGAGCAGTTGGCGGGCATGCTGGAACAGCGCTTGGCCCTGCACAAGAAGTTGCGCAAGGCGATGATCTACCCGCTGCTGTTGTTGCTGACCGGGTTGGGCGTTTCGGCGGTTTTGTTACTGGAGGTGATCCCGCAGTTTCAGAGCCTGTTCGCGGGGTTTGATGCGGCACTGCCGGCCTTTACCCAGTGGGTGATCGACTTGTCCACAGGGCTGGGGCGTCATGCACCGGTGTTGCTGGTAAGTGCGGTGCTGTTGGCTGTGGCTGGGCGTGAGCTTTACCGCAAGCACAGGCCGGCGCGCTTGTGGATAACTCAGCGGGTGCTGGGCCTACCGGTGTTCGGCAAGCTGCTGGGGCAGGCGGCGCTGGCGCGTTTTGCGCGCAGCCTGGCAACGTCTTATGCCGCTGGGGTGCCGCTGCTGGATGCCTTGGGTACGGTGGCCAAGGCCAGTGGTGGCGAGCTGCATCAACAGGCGATCCAGCGCTTGCGCCAAGGCATGGCCAATGGGCAGGGGCTGAACCAGGCGATGGCGGCCGAACCGCTGTTCCCGCCGCTGCTGGTGCAGCTGGTGGCCATCGGTGAGTCCAGTGGCACGCTGGACCAGATGCTGGAAAAAGCCGCCAGCCACTACGAGGAACAGGTCAGCCAGGCGCTGGACCAGTTGACCAGCCTGCTGGAGCCGGCCATCGTGCTGGTCCTGGGCCTGCTGGTTGGCGGCCTGGTGGTGGCGATGTACCTGCCGATCTTCCAGCTGGGTAGCTTGATCTGAACATGACTTTATGGACCTTCCTGGCGATGGAGCCGGCTTACTTCATCACCCTGGCGACCGTGCTCGGCCTGTTGGTGGGCAGTTTTCTCAACGTTGTGGTGTACCGCCTGCCGATCATGCTGGAGCGCCAATGGCAGCGTGAGGCACACGAAGTGCTGGGGCTGCCGGTGACCGAGCACGAGCGTTTCGACCTGTGCCTGCCGGCCTCGCAGTGCACGCAGTGCGGGCACCGGATACGGGCGTGGGAAAACGTCCCGGTGCTCAGCTACCTGGCGTTGCGCGGGCGCTGTTCGGCCTGCAAACAGCGCATCAGCGTGCGTTACCCGTTGGTCGAGGTGGGTTGTGCGCTGCTGTCGATGGTGGTGGCCTGGCGCTACGGGGCCAGCGTCGAGGCACTGGTGCTGCTGCCGCTGACCTGGAGCTTGCTGGCTCTGAGCTTGATCGACCATGACCAACAACTGCTGCCCGATGCCATCGTGCTGCCGGGGCTGTGGCTTGGGCTGATCGTCAATTACTTCGGGGTATGGGTGCCCTTGCCCGATGCCGTATGCGGCGCGGTGGTCGGGTACCTCAGCCTGTGGACGGTGTACTGGTTGTTCAAGCTGGTTACCGGCAAGGAAGGCATGGGCTATGGCGACTTCAAGCTGTTGGCGCTGCTCGGCGCCTGGGGTGGCTGGCAGGTGCTGCCGCTGACCTTGTTGCTGTCGTCGGTGCTTGGGGCGCTGGTTGGGGTGTACCTGCTGCGGGTGCGCAAGCATTCCATGGGTACGGCCATGCCATTTGGGCCCTATCTGGCAATTGCGGGGTGGATTGCCGTGCTCTGGGGTGATGAAATATACGCCTCTTACATGCAACTGCTTGGATTCTGATGACCACTGCAGCTTTCACCCCTTGGATTCTGGGCCTGACCGGCGGAATCGGCAGCGGCAAGAGTGCCGCCGCCGAGCGCTTCGTCGAGCTTGGCGTGCACCTGGTCGATGCCGACCAGGCGGCGCGCTGGGTGGTCGAGCCTGGGCGACCGGCGCTGGCCAGCATTGTCGAGCGCTTCGGCCCTGGCGTGCTGCTGGACGATGGCCAACTCGACCGCGCGGCCTTGCGCCAGCTGATTTTCGCCGACCCGGCGCAGCGCCAGTGGCTGGAGGCGTTGCTGCACCCGCTGATCGGGCAGGAGATTTTCAGCTACCTGGCCAAGGCCGAATCGCCTTATGCCGTGTATGTGTCACCCTTGCTGATCGAGTCTGGCCAGTATCGCAAGACCCAGCGCGTGCTGGTGATCGATGCGCCGCAGGCGTTGCAGATGGAACGTACGCTGCAGCGGGACAACACCAGCCCGGAGCAGGTGCAGGCCATTCTCAATGCGCAACTGGCACGTGAAGAGCGGCTGCGCCATGCCGACGATGTGGTGGTCAATGACCGCGACCTTGCCGCATTGCACGAGCAGATCGACCGTCTGCATCATTTTTACCTGACTTTAAGAGGAGGCCAGCCATGAGCCAGCCATTGACCGTCGACTGCCCTACCTGTGGTGCACCTGTGGAATGGAACGAGAAAAGCACGTGCCGGCCGTTTTGCTCTGATCGCTGCAAGCTGATCGACCTGGGGGCCTGGGCGGCGGAAGAACATAAGATCGCGGGGTCGGAAGAGTCCGAGGATGAGCTGTATTCGGGGGACCTGGAGCCGCGGCACTAAGCCTCTGTATTGGCCATCTGAATTGGCCATCTGAATTGGCCATCTGAATTGGCCTCTGTAGGAGCGGCCTTGCGTCGCGAAAGGGCTGCGCAGCGGCCCCGGCAATATTTGTGGTGGCGCTGAAACCGGGGGCCGCTGCGCAGCCCTTTCGCGACGCAAGGCCGCTCCTACAGGGGTCGTGCAGCGGGACGGGGCCGGTCAATGTTCGTCTTCTTTCCACGGCGCCTGCAGGTACCGCGTGCGGTTGAACGTTTCCAGCCACTCCGGGCAAAACACCACCAAAGCACTGATCACCATGCCGTTGATGAACGCCTCGGGGAACATCATCAGCCACAGGTAGCCGACAAAGTCACTCAGCCACTCCGGCATGGCAAAGCGCCCGTCCAGCCACAAAATCCCCAACCCGGCCAACACACACACCAGCACCGTCAACGCTGCCGGAAAAAACCCTGAACAAAAGATATACACAAACAGGTTTCGCGGTTGCGCACGTTCGACCGCCATGGCGCACAGTTCGGTAATCAGTACCGGCAGGCCAATCAACAGCAGGCCGTTGACGCCCAGCGCCGCCAGGTCCTGACGACCCAGCGCCAGCAACCCCAACTGCGCAAGAAAGCCGCCCAGCACCGCCAGCGGCCAGTCCAGCAACAAGGTGACGGCCGTCATGCCGATGAAGTGATACGACACGCCCGTATCAAAATCGCGCCTGACCAACCACAGGGCAAACAGGCAGAACACCGTACCAAACAGCAGGTGCTGGCGGCGCCGGTCGGTGAACAGCTCTACCCAGCGGGCGCGGCTGGCCGCCCAGAGCAACAGCGGCACGTAACCCAGCCAGCCCAGCGTGAGGCTGGTGCCTGACAACACCTGTGCACTGATCACCTGGTAAATACCCCTTTCAGCCTTGTGGATAAAGTGAGTCTACACCCATTCTCCCGTTCATCCGGCCGCGGTAGGCTGGCGCCTCCCCGCGATGCAGGACGCATTCAAAATGCCGGAAGGAACCAACCTCGCACTGCTGCTGGCAGCGCTGCTCAACGCTGTGATCGGCCTGTTGCACCTGGCCATTATCGTGGTCAGCTCGCTGGTCTGCCTGGGGTTTGGCCTGGTGCACTTGCTGGGGGTTGTTCAGCAATGGCCGGTGTTGAGCTGATTTCTACGCACAAACAGCATCTTACCGTCATCGATTAGCGTCTAAGCTTGTCTGCATGGATGACTCAGACTACCTGCGCCTGCTTACCATCCAGGCCGAACAAGCCAATGCGTTTCTGTCCAATGCACGCAAATGGGAGCGTGAGCGTTGGGTATGCCAACGCCTGCTGCAAGGGTTGAACATCCCCTACCGCAGCGAAGACTTCACTCCGGCCGGCCAGGAGCCGCCGGATGTGCTGTTCCGCGATGCGGCATTCGAGGTGTTCTTCGTGCTGGACGAGGGCCGCCGCCTGAACGATGAGTGGCGCGAAGAGCTGCAGCGCCGGCGCAGTGCGTTTTCCCTGGCGCAACTGGTGCGCCGCGAAGCACGCCCGCGGCGGATCAGCGCCACGGAGCTGCTCGGGCGCCTGGCGCCGACCTTGCGCAAAAAAGCGCACAACTACCGCGAACGCGGGCTGGAGCTGAACGAGCTGGACATCATCGCCTTCGCCAGCCTCAAGCGCGAAGTGCTCGACCTCAACACCCACTTCCCGCCCCCTACCGAATACCTGCGCCAAGGTTGGCGCTCGTTGTCGCTGGTCGGGCCGACTTTCGCCCGGGTGTTGTTCGCCCACCCCGACGCGCCTGACTTTTTACGCGGCAACCTGGGGCGCAGCATCGTCTTCGATGTGGGCATCAGTCTTTGATCCAGTGCAGCGACTCTTTGCGATGGCGTACACTCGGCGCCAGCGATAGAACGCATTATCATTTGTTCCAAGCGCTTGCACGAACGCTGTAGCGTTTGTGCAGTCACATACGTCTATCTGACGAGGCCCACCATGACCAGCCGACTGAACCCGGAAGATCAGCGTCGTGTCGATGAGTATCTACGAGCCCCCGAGCACCAAGTCGAGCGCAGGCCCTTCCGGCCATGGCTGCTCCTGGTGCTGGTGGTGGCCGTGACCATTGGTCTGGGCCTCATTAGCCGCCTGTTGAGTGGACTGGTGCTATGAGCTGCCTTGCGCTCGCCCTCTCCTCATGCAGTTTGCGGCCGGCCCCCAGGGCCAAGAATTCCGTAAACCTTATGAGATATCCCCATGACTCATCGCATCGTGATTGTCGGCGGCGGCGCCGGCGGCCTGGAGCTGGCGACCCGCCTGGGTAAAAGCCTGGGCAAGCGCAAGCAAGCCGACATCACCCTGGTCGACGCCAACCTGACGCACATCTGGAAGCCACTGCTGCACGAAGTGGCGGCCGGCTCGCTGAACTCCTCGGAAGATGAACTGAACTACGTGGCCCAGGCCAAGTGGAACCACTTCAACTTCCAGCTGGGGCGCATGAGCGGCCTGGACCGTGAAGGCAAGCAGATCCAGCTGGCCGCCACCCTCGACGAAGAGGGCCGCGAGCTGGTGCCTGCGCGCACGCTGAGCTACGACACCCTGGTCATTGCCGTGGGCAGCAACACCAACGACTTCGGCACCCTGGGCGCGGCGCAGCATTGCCTGTTCCTGGATACCCGCAAGCAGGCCGAGCGCTTCCACCAGCAACTGCTCAACCACTACCTGCGCGCCCACGCCGGTGACGTGGCCAGCGAACAGATCAGCGTGGCCATCGTCGGCGCCGGTGCTACCGGTGTGGAGCTGGCCGCCGAGCTGCACCACGCCGCCCACGAACTGGCCGCTTATGGCCTGGATCGCATCCAGCCCAAGGACATGCACATCACCCTGATCGAGGCTGGCCCCCGGGTATTGCCTGCGCTGCCTGAGCGCATCAGCGTGCCGGTGCACAAGACCCTGGAAAAACTCGGGGTGAAGGTGATGACCAATGCGGCGGTCAGCGAAGTGACCGAGGATGGGCTGAAAACCAAGGACGGCGAAGTGATCCAGGCCAGCCTCAAGGTGTGGGCGGCCGGCATTCGTGCACCGGGCTTCCTCAAGGACATCGATGGCCTGGAAACCAATCGCATCAATCAGCTGGTGGTGCGCCCTACCCTGCAGACCACCCGTGACGACAACATCTTCGCCTTTGGTGACTGCGCCGCGTGCCCGCAACCGGGTACCGACCGCAACGTGCCGCCACGGGCACAGGCTGCACACCAGCAGGCTTCGATGTTGGCGCAAAGCCTGAAGGCGCGGCTGGAGAACAAGGCGCTGCCGACGTATGCGTACAAGGACTACGGGTCGCTGGTATCGCTGTCGCGCTTCTCGGCGGTGGGTAACCTGATGGGCAACTTGATGGGCAGCGTGAAGCTGGAAGGCTGGCTGGCGCGGATGTTTTATGTGTCGTTGTACCGCATGCACCAGATGGCGCTGTACGGGTTCTTCCGCACGGCAATGATGATGCTGGGTAGCAAGATTGGGCGCGGTACTGAGCCGCGGTTGAAGTTGCACTGACAGAATGCTGGGGGCGCTTTGCGCCCCTTTCCGACCGGTCCGGCGCCCCGGCAAGGCCGCTCCTACAACAGATGCCGGAGCGGCCCTTGTAGAATTCGAGGCAAAAGAAAAAGGGCATCTCTGTCGAGATGCCCTCTTTACATGGTGGGTCGTGTAGGATTCGAACCTACGACCAATTGGTTAAAAGCCAACTGCTCTACCAACTGAGCTAACGACCCTGAAAATGGT
>Ga0213828_1000788_pt1 | contig 29106 bp, 31 predicted proteins | sample MC6MC0897MG_FD_180664 | JGI IMG/M metagenome (GOLD analysis project Ga0213828, IMG submission 180664) | Enriched soil aggregate microbial communities from Iowa State University, Ames, United States - MC6-MC0897-MG | ecosystem: Environmental > Terrestrial > Soil > Unclassified | place: USA: Iowa... | reverse complement strand
TAATAAGTCCTTTAAATTTCGTTCGTCCACCATACAAACAAACCACCCTTCAACTATTCAATTAATTTATTGAATAGTTGGATTTTAAGCTTAACACAACCTTTTGTCAAACAAGAAAGGGGTTGACTAAAAATGAAAGGAACAATTATTAAACATATTTTCAGAAAATTATGGGAGGATATAAAAACAGTGAACTTCGTATTTTTTATCTTTCATTGCCTTTATAATGAAATAGAGTGCGCACTACTAAAAGCGGAAGGTTGAAAAATATGAAAACAAATCAACAATTAGTGATAAGTAATTTAGAGGAAAAACTAAAGCTATTTACTCATGCAGTTTCTGGGGAATTGATAAAGGGAGCTAACTATGTAATAGCTAACACGGAGATTCCTACTGATACATTTAATATGCTATTAGCAAACTCCCCTATGATTCACAACCAAAACCATATGAAACAAGCAATCAATCATTTTATTGTAAAAGAGCTTCCTTTTAGTACATGGGTGGATGCTAATAATCTAAGCAATGACTGGCTACGATTGATAAAGGAACATAATTTAAAGGAAGCTGAACGAAATATTATGATGAAGCTTGACCATACACTTCATACTGGTCAACGAATTTCCAATCATCTTAACATTACACAAGTAAGCAATAAGGAAGGGCTTCTTCAATATAAAGAGGTTTTTCTAAGTTTATTTGAAGGCACACCGGAAAGAGATGCGCTGGAAATTTATTTTCGTAAATTCTCACAGGAAAAATTAGCATCAAACGCTCGAATGTTTATTGGTTGTATAATGGAAATGCCTGTAGCTACGGGTTTATTAATCGAAGATAACGATAGCTACGGTATTTATGATGTGATGACAAAAGAAACGTTTAGAGGTAAGGGCTATGGCAGTGAGATGTTTCAATTCCTACTCAATCAAACAATCGATAAACAAAAGCCAGTAGTCTTACAGGCATCAGAGGATGGAAAAAATATTTATAAACGCTTCGGATTTAAAGAAGTTGGAGAAATGATTGTCTTTGAATAAGGGGTAGGTAGGCTTCTTTGCCTATCAAAATAGAGTCCATTTTGATACAAACTCAAAATGGACTCTTACTATTTTTCATTATTGTACCTGCATCACAACATTTTTTTTCCTTGAATAAAGTAAAAAAGAAATCGTTAGGCTCAAGCTTATAATCCCAAAAACAAGCCCCATCCCACTTAGTCCAATTAAATCAAGCATCATACCTGTTGATAACAGGACAACCTGAAAGATTACAGAATCAATCATATTGCGGAAGGAGAAAAATCGACCGTGGAAATCTTTAGGTACTTGCTTTTGAAAAATGACCATAGTAGTTGGGAAAAAGCATCCTACTGAAAATCCAAAAACGGCAAATGTCAGGAGTGCAAAGAATTTTATATCAGCTAATAAAAGCATGAGCTCCATTGAACCAATAATAAATGCTAAAGTGAAGAGCAAGGTCCCTATTTTCACTCGTTCTGCTATCATTTTCAAGCCAGCTGCTCCCAGCATGAAACCGATGCCTTCAACTGTATATAATAATCCTGAGATAGTCGTTGACTGATGAATTTCGGAAATCTTCATAATGACTAAATTAAAGGAGCCTAAAAACAACGTTGGAATAAGCATTAGGACAAGAGTCATCAAGACGATAGGATGCTCCTTTACCATTGGTAGAACCTCTTTGAAGTTACCCTTTTCCTTATTCATTAAAGATGGATTTTCCGCTTCATCTAACTGTAGGAAACTCGTAATAATAAACATAATAATATAGACAATAAATGAAATAATATATAACCATTTCAGCTCAAAGAAGCTTAACATAAATCCTGCTGCAGCAGTACCAATAATTCTCGAAATTGTCCGAGCATTCATTTGCCATGCATTTAAGGCCATTAAATCTTTATCCTTAACAATCATCGGAATAATTGATTGGAGGGCAGGCATATAAAAGGCTGCTGCAATTTGCAAGGTAATTAAAAAAAGAATCATCCAAATTACCGAATTTGTGTAGAGTGCTATAAACATAAATAGGACACTAATAATTCGAGCAACACTTGCCTGCTGTACAACGGTTTTCTTCCTCGATCGATCAATAATACGTCCAGCCAATGGACCAACTACTAAACCTGCTAATATACCACAAGAAATAATTAAAGATTTGTGAAAATCAGAAGGTACAACCTCTTGCATAAAAGCGAGATTTCCAATGATGCCTGCCCACAGGCCAAGACCTACGACAAATTCACCTAGTAAAATAATCCAAACATTCCGATTGCGCCACATGCTGTATCTCCCCTGTTGTTCTATATTCGATTCAATTAATATCACTCATCTTAACAAAATGAAAATAGTTCGTATATAGAAATATATAAATTTTTAAATATTTTAATGCTAAAAAACGGGGCTGGCTAACCAAAAGTCAATTTTCTTCGTAATAGATCTAACCTCATGTAATCTGAATAAAAGGAGAATAAAAAAAATAGTAAAAGGAATCGAGAATGATTGCTCGATTCCTTTAATATGATCCTTTTATACTTCTAATTTACTTACAAGTGCTTTTCTGCGTTGATCGATGATTTTTTGACTGATCAATGTCATCACAAATAGAACTCCCACTATAGTCGCCATCATCCCTGCAATGGACGTATCCCAAAACTTTGCCAAATAATAGCCTATAACTGCTGCGGCAGCACCAAAAGCCATGCTATATAAAAACATTTGCTTAATTGATTTACTTATTAAATAGGAAGTGGCTGCAGGTCCTATTAGCATAGCAACAACTAAAATAGCACCGACACTATCAAAGGCAGCTACCGTTGTAAAGGAGATTGATGTCATAAACCCATAGTGTAGAAATAGTACGGGAACACCAATGGAGGCAGCATATACAGGGTCAAAGGTAGTGAGCTTCATTTCCTTAAAGAATAATAGAAGGAACCCTATGTTAATGAGGAGCACAAGCAATAGCATCCATACAGCCTTTGGCAATGTAATGGAAAGAAATGTCCATCTATCCCAAGGAACAAAAGCAATTTCTCCCATTAATACGTGCTCCACATCTAAATGGACATTACCCGCAAATAAAGTAATGAGGAGCACACCGGCTGCAAACAAGGACGTAAAGACCACACCAATGGCTGCGTCCTCCTGTATACCTGAAGAATGTAGTAATTGCACTAGGTAGGCTGTTAAAATCCCCGCAACTGCTGCACCGACGAGCATCCAAAAACCATTTAATGTTTGGGTAATAATATACGCCATTACAATACCAAACAATACGGTATGGCTAATCGCATCAGCAATCATTGACATTCTACGCAAGATTAGAAAAACCCCTGCAATCCCACAGGTAATACCGACTAAAATTCCGGTTAAAATAACCCAAAATTCTATCATCCTAGCTCACCTTGCTTTCGAAACTGCATTTTTCTACGAAATTTACTAATCTGACCAGACGGGCTTATGAAATACGAAAGAAAGAATATAGCAGCCGCTACTAATACAATAATTGGTCCAGTTGATAAGCCGGTGCGCATAGCACTAATAAAGGTTCCCGTAATGCCAGATACCCCACCAATAATGGCACTTAGTACAAGCATGGAACTCAATTTTTTCGTCCATAATTTTGCACTTGCAGCAGGTATAATTAATAATGCTGACATGAGAATAACACCCACTGCTTGTATACCTGTTACGATCGTCATAACAATTAAAACGGTAAGTGTTGCCTTTAATGCTTCAATAGGTAAACCAATACCTTTGGCATACACTGGATCAAAGATTAGTAGCTTCCACTCTTTATAGAGTAGGAGACTGACTAAAATAATAATTGTAGCACTAATAAAAAGCCACATTAAATCTGCCTTTGTCATTGTTGCTGCCTTACCAAAAATAAAATTGTTCAGCCCACTTTGATTACCTAAAGGGCTGCGATTAACTACCGTTAAAAAGACAACGCCAATACCAAAAAATACAGTTAATACTAAGCCTATTGCTGCATCTGCCTTCAATTTTGAAAAAGAAACAATCCATTGTATACAATACACGGACAAAGCAGATGTGATTCCTGCACCAAGCATTAAGATTGGTAATTCCTTTTGTCCAGTTAACAAAAATGCGAGTGCAATCCCTGGTAAAGCTGCATGTGCTGCAGCATCACCAACTAAGCTTTGTTTTTGTAAGAAGGAAAAAGTGCCCGTTATACCCGCTGCTATTCCGAGTAGCATGGTTCCACTAAGTACCCACAATAAGTTACCACTTAACATATTGTCCCCTCCTTACACATTCTGCATCATGAAAAGTTTACCACCATATGTTTTTTGTAATTGCGCTGGTGTAAAAACTTCTTCCGTTGCACCGGATGCTAAAATCGTTTTATTTAAAAGAATTGTATAATCAAAATAGTCTTTAACTGTTTGTAAGTCATGATGGACGACAAAAATACTTTTACCCTGTGCCTTTAAATCTTTTAAAATATCAATAATCGTTTTTTCCGTTGCGGCATCGACTCCAGCAAATGGTTCATCTAAAAAATAGATATCTGCGTTTTGGGCAAGTGCACGTGCTAAAAATACCCGTTGCTGCTGTCCACCAGAAAGTTGACCAATGGAACGATCAGCGAAGTCCTCCATCCCTACACTTGCAAGAGCTTGCTGCGCCAAAATTTTATCCTTTTTAGATGGTCTTCTAAATAATCCCGTATGACCATAACGTCCCATCAGCACAATATCCAGTGCATTTGTAGGGAAATCCCAATCTACTGCATTGCGCTGAGGAACATAGCCAACCACTAAGCTTTTCGGCTCAAAAACCTTACCGAGTATTTCAACTCTCCCTACCTTATTTGGTAGTTGATTTAAGATTGCCTTTAAAAAGGTTGACTTTCCCGCTCCATTCGGACCAATAATTGCAGACAAATGGCCAGTTGGAACTGAAACACTAGCATTTTCTAAAACTGTTTTTTTATCATAAGCTACTGAAAGATTTTCTACTGTTAATGCATACATATTTTTCACCTACTTTAATGCATCGACAATTGTGTCGATGTTATGTTGATACATACCGATATATGTACCTTCCTTTGTTCCTTCTGCTCCCATTGCATCCGAGAATAATTCTCCTCCAATAACAATGTCGTGCCCTTTTTCTTTGGCCCCTTCAATTACTGCTTTCATGGCTTTATCGGAGACACTCGATTCGATAAAAATGGCTTTAATTTTATTGGCTACTAAAAAATTCACCATTTCCTGTACATCCTTTACACCATATTCGGAATCAGTGCTTAGTCCCTGCAAACCTCGCACATCAAATCCCTGGCTTCTTCCAAAATAATTAAAAGCATCATGTGCTGTTACTAAAATACGTTGTTTTTCCGGAATTTCATTTACTCTATTCTTTGCATATACTTGTAATTCATCAAGCTGTTTTAAATACTCTTTCTCATTTGCTACAAAATCATCTTTAAATTCTGGATATTCCTCCTGAAGCTTAGTACCAATCGCCTGAACGACTCCCTTCCAAAGCTCGATATCAAACCAAATATGAGGATCATGTAACATAGCATCATCATCACTTGCTAGTAAATCTGACTTATTTAATGCTTCTCCAACGGCAAGTACGGATTTGCTTTTTGACATCTGCTCAAAAATATCCAACATTTGTCCCTCTAAATGTAAGCCATTATAAAAAATAACTTCTGCCTTATCCAGTTTCGATAAATCGCTTTGCGTTGCTTTGTATAAATGTGGATCAACACCCGGTCCCATTAATGCTGAAACCTGTAAGTGACCCCCGCTGATTGCTTTAATGGCATCCGCAATTTGCCCGGTTGTTGCTACAACAACCCCTTCCCTATCCTCTTTAGTTGTATCAGCAGAACAACCAAAAAGTAGAAGTGAGAGTGAAAAAACAACTACACCCAAAAACCGTTTCATGTATAAATACCTCTTCTTTCTTTATATTCAGACATGATGATCCTTGCTATAGATTATTTGAAGCGGACATTAACATGTTTCCACTACTTCGTTATGTCCGCTTAAGCAGCTGCTGTCATATAGTAGTATCATCGATGCCTTATTTATAATAATTTTCTTATAAGCCGACGCCAGCCTATCCAGAAAACAATTATCATTATTCCCGCACCAACAGACTCTGTTAGTTCCCATACAAGTGTAAGAATTAGTAAAATGCTCAACGGAAGGATCGTCAGCTTTAAATCATCTAACTCTTTCATTCAGTCACTCTTCTTTCTTGAACGATATTTTGTTTCCCTTAGGAAAAATATATGCTTAATATAAAAAAAATTCAACTCTTTTATGAAAATTTCTTTTTAAAATTTTTTTTGCCAGGATAAATAACTAACACTAGATGAATGTCCAACACAAAAAACACCACTATTTTTTCACATGAATAGTGGTGTTTATGTTATTGAATATATTGTCAATGACATCAGGTTAATCTTTACAAAGAGCTTTATTGCTACATTTTTACCATAGGAGGCGGGTGTATTCTTCTTTAAACTCCCACCCATTGATTTTAAAAATTATGGAATCTGCTCATAACTAACGATAGTTATTCTATTAAGTACAAATAACCTCCATCTAGCACAACTATTATTCTATCCTGCACATTTCTCGTCAATTCAGCCCCCCATCCAACAAAGATTTCCTTATATGTTCGACAAAGAAAGTAAGCGTCAGCATTCATATTCGCTACCCTTCTTGGGATAGCAAATGTTTTTTGTTTGTTCCCCCGTATTTTAATTGATATCTTTCCATGACACGACTAAAGAATGATGCTAACACTTGTTGGAAGAGCATTCCAAATACAACGGGCATAACCGTTTTAGCTGGAAAATAGGTGGTAGCAATCACAACCCCAACAGCAATATTACGCATCCCACCTGTGAAAACAAACATCGTGATTATCCTACTATCTTTCCAAAGATAATGTCCTAGTACTAAACATAGGACATATCCCGAAACTGCTAGTAAAAAGACGACCAAAATGATACTAAAAATCTCCCAACTAATTGTTTTCATATAAGGTGCAATCACGCTACTATTAATCATAACAATGCTAAATAAGCACAGTTTCGAAAAAGGGGCTAATTTTTTCCCTAGTGTCATAGCAATTTTCCCTTTCGTAAACTCATTACACACAACACCAGCAAGGGATGGTACAACAATCATCCAAAGTAAATCTAACATCAATCCAGCAGTATCTATTTCAATTGATTGCCCCACAACAATATGTAATAATGCAGGAATGACGATAGGTGATAGAACTGTATCGATTAAAATAATAGCAAGACATAACGCAAGATGCCCTCTACACATGCTCACCCAAATAAAGCTTGTAACCCCTGTTGGAATGGCAACCGCTAAGACAAAGCCAATTGTTAGGAAATGCTCATGGAAGATGATTGTGGATACAATGTAAGCCCAAATTGGCATAAGTATATGTAGAAAGCCAATGGATATAAAAATAACTGCTGGATACTTTTTTAAGCTTTTCATCCCTTCTATATTCATACTTAAGCTACCCACAAATGTCATAAAGGCAAATATCCATGGCACTAAAAATAACAGCTGGTGCCCAATATTTTCAAATAGCACGCCTATGATTAAGCTAAGTGGCGTTAAAATAGGCATCCATTTTTGTAGGTATTGATTGAATCGATGTAGCATTTAAAAGCTCCTCCTCTCATACTGTAATCCTTTGTCTTACTACCTCTTTCAACTTTGAAATTAAGACTAGAAAAATTTGCAGTTTTTATCCATTTCCTGCAAACTATTAGTATATCTAGCTAGAAGGGATGAAAAAGACTAATGAAAAAATTAGTGTATACCTTACTATTTTCACTTCTTGTTATTGCAAGTGGGGACAAGGTACAGGCTGCAGGCTTTAAGGATGTGCCTGAGGATCATTTTGCCTATGATGCTATTTTATGGGCTGAGGAATACGATATTGTAAATGGCTATTCAGATGGCACTTTTAAGCCTAATGAAACGATTACTGAGCAACAATTCGCCAAATTATTGTCTAATTTTTATGAACTAGAAATACCCTATGATGAATTAAAAAAACAAACCCCTACTGCCAACTGGTCAGATGAATATTACAACCGACTGGCAAGCTATGGTGTGCCATTAAACGGCTATTTAGATAATAATATTCGGGCAGCTTCCATCAAGCGGGGCGTGGTTGCTCAAGCGATTACACATTTGGCTAAAGGCAAAAGTGGATTAGATCAATCCATCCAGTTTTTACTTGATTATTACATTTCTACTGGTCAAAATCCACAGTATGAAAATCGTAATTTACAAAAGTTTTTCGGCGTAACAAATAAATTAACACGTGCTCAAGTCGTGATAATACTTCATCGAATGGATGAAAGAAATTTTTATGAAATTTCTCAGGATGCACAAGCTATTTATGAAAATACTAGTAATGCTTCGTTAAATGTACGTGCTAAAAACGCTCAAAATCAGCTTGATCCAACAATGCGTCTTACAACACCTACGAAAAGTGCCTGGGAAGGTACCTATTTCTATAGCTATAAATGGGGAAAAGGTGCGACTGATTTTAACCGCCGTGAAGCCATTATTTCCAATGCAACAAGCAACAGCTTTAACATTTTCATCACTGCGAATGATGGAACAGCTGCCGGAAGTGTCGATGGAACCGCGACAATTACTACAAGTAATAAAGCAGTAATGAACAAATCATCTGCTGGCAATCGCTGTGTTATTGAATTTGAGAGACTTACTAACGCCTTAAAAATAACCGAAGTGGATTGTCGGGCAACACATGATGAAGACACTAATTTTTCTGGAACTTTAAAAAAGCAGTAACAATTAAAGCAACATTTTTGATCAAGGTGCCTATTTCATTCAGGCACCTTTGCTTTTACAATGTTTGATACCAATTCCTTGCAATCTCTATGAAATCACTAAGGTACGGCTGAATATGCTTATCTTTATGCCAAGCAATATCCGTGTAAATAGGCTTTATATTGAACGAAGATTGTAATTCGATTAACTGTCCATCCTCTAGTTCTTTCTCCACTACCATTTTGGGTAAAAATGTAATACCTAATCCTGCCATCACACATTGTTTAATCGCTTCAATACTTGCAAATTCAATCATTTGTAATGGCAGCAACCCCTCTTGCTGTAGTTGTGCTTCTAATTGATTGCGATAAGAGCACCCATTTTCAGTTAGAAGCATTGTCTCTGCTGATAATTGTTGCGCTGATAGTGTATGGCTTTTTATGCTAGTTGGTGCACTTACAAAGATTATTTGTTCCTGGATAAGTCGCTCACGATACAACATAGGTGTTTCCTTATAAGCATCAGAAATAAAGGCTACATCGAGATTTCCAGACTGTAATAGATCTTTGGCAATTTCAGTTGTATGGACCGGCTTAAAAATGATTTTTATTTGTGGATAGGCTTTCTGATATTGTTGCAAAATACTTGGAAGACGGTAAACACACTGACTTTCCTGTGCGCCAATTTTTAATACCACTTGTGCTTGTTCATTGGACACTGCCTTTTTCATTTCGCTATTTAACTCCAGCATTTTTTGGGCATACTGATGTAATCGCTTGCCCTCATCCGTAAGAGTGACACGCTTGCCAAGCCTCTCAAAAAGAATTACCCCAAGCTCCTCTTCAAGTGATTTAATTTGTGCTGTAATACTTGACTGAGCATAATCAAGTAACTGTGCTGTCTGTGTAAAGCTCAATGTTTCTGCAGCCGTTAAAAACGTTTGTAGCTGTTTTAAATCCATTACAAACACCCCCTAAATCGTTTTTTTCGATATATTTTATCGAAACATTCAGCTTTATCGATAATTAAATTAAGTTTACACTAGTTATAACCTGAAAGATAGAGGAGGATTTTTATGAACATTACTGCTTTTATCGGGAGCTCCAGAATCGCTAGTAATAGTGAACAGCTAGCTGATTATGTATTAGCAGATATTCCACATCAAAAAATAGATTTAAAAAATATAACGATTAAGCCTATTCACGATTTACGTCATGACGACAACGGCTTTCAGTTTGTAGATGATGACTATGATCAAATTATTCAAGCATTTCTTACTAGTGATATTGTTATTTTCGCAACACCCATTTATTGGTACAGCATGTCAGGCATCATGAAAAATATGATAGATCGCTTAAGCCATGCCATTCGTGATGAACGTTTCCCACAGCTCAAGGAAAAGCTTCAGACGACAGAGGCAATCGTCCTTGCCGTTGGTGGCGATGCTCCCAATATTAAGGGGCTTCCAATGATTCAGCAATTCCATTATATTTTCGATTTCCTAAAAATGCCTTTTTCCTCCTATATTATCGGAAATGGCAATAAGCCTGGAGAAATCGCAAACGATTCACAGGCTTTAGACCAAGCAAAAATATTGAACGAGAGGTTAAAGAATCGTGCTTTATACTAAAAAAACCGACCTAAAGGCAAGAGCTTTTGGGTCGGTTTTCTTAGTAGATTTCTACTGGAATATGCTTGAAGGTTGCTTAGTCCTTGTCCGTTAACTTTAATGCTGGAATACATTTTTTGCTAATCTAAGCTTTTACTACAAAAACTTTGAGTTTAGTGCAGCCATAAATGCTGCGACAATCGATACAATGACTACTAAAATCGGTGCATAAAAGATTAAAAAATTGTGCATTATCTTACACTCCTTACACATGCGTTTCTTCTTTACCAGATACATAATCTTTGTTAAAGACAAATAGCTTAAATACTAAATATAAAGAAGGTACTAGCAACACTAGGCCTGCAACAAATGCCACAACAAGTGCAATGGCCATCGCTTCATTTGTAAAACTATCATGAAGCGTTAAATACGGATAGAGTAGATATGGATAATGTGAAATCCCATAGGCAAAGAAGGCTATCGCAAATTGAACGATTAATAAAATAACAGCTAATCCGTATTTAACTTTCGCCCATAATAGCCAAACCGTTGCTAAAAAGACAATGCCAGATAACGCAAATAACCAAGATAAATCAACCATTTGGGCATAGTGCCAATTCCCAAGAGCCTTTAACTCAATGATGATGCCAAGTGCACTAACGATAAGAGGAATCGCCCAAGTAAGTGCATATTTACGCATCAATTCACTTGCTGTATGATCCCCTGCTTTTTGTGCGTACCATGTTAAAAAGACAGCTGAGATATACAGTACTGCAATAATACTTAATACAACGATGGACCATGATAATGGACTTGTTAGTAGTTCTTTGTAGTCTAAAACTGGCTGGTCGCCTTGCATCGTAACAAAACCACCTTCAGATATTGTTAAAATGACCGAAAATGCAGCTGGGATAAAAAGACCTGACACCCCATAAGCGATTGCATAGCCTTTATGTCCGCTTATACCGCTATAAGATTCAAATGCATAGTAACTACCGCGAATCGCTAGCAAAATAAGCGCAACCGAGGCCGGTACTAATAAGATCGTACCGTAGTAAAATGCGGTTTGTGGAAAGAATCCAACAATACCGACAAAGAAAAAAACTAAAAAGACGTTCGTAATTTCCCATACAGGAGATAAATACCGCTTAATAATGTTTGACACAATATGATCATTGCGGCGTATTAAACTATAGGCATTAAAAAATCCTGCGCCAAAATCAATCGATGCGATAATCACATAGCCAAATAAGAAAAACCAAAGTACCGAAATGCCAAGTATTTCTAATACCATATAGAATCACCGCCTTGTCGTGCTGCTAATTCTTTTTCAACTGGGTTGTTTTTAAACATGCGATGTAAGACGACTAAACTACCAATGGCCAACACAAAGTAAATCATCGCAAAGGCGATAAATAAATATTCTACACCAGTAGCACTTGTCGCGCCATTTTCTGTTCGCATTATGCCGTATAATATCCATGGTTGTCGTCCTAATTCCGCTAACCACCAACCTGCTTCAATCGCTATAAGGGATAATGGACCACTAAAAACAATCAGTACTCGGAACCATTTTGATTCAACCCACTGCCAATTTCTCCATTTCCCCACTAAATAAGCAAGCGAAAGGAAAATCATCAACATACCGATTGCTACCATGATATCAAAGAAATAATGGGTTATGAGTGGTGGATGTTCGTCTTCTGGATATTGATCTAACCCAATCACTTCTGCATTGAAATCATTACTCGCTAAAAAGCTTAACATTTTAGGAATGCGGATTTCATACTTGATTTTCCCTTCATCTAGTACACCAAAGAAGATTAAATCTGACCCTTCTTCTGTTTCAAAATGCCATTCTGCTGCGGCAAGCTTTTCAGGCTGATATTCAGCTAAGTATTTTGCTGAAAAGTCACCAACTAGTGCAGAAGCAATTGAGAAAATAACTCCTAATTTCATCATCATAAATAATGCTTTTTTGTGATACAGATGGTCTTCGCCACGCAATAGCTTATACGCTGCAATTGCAGCTAAAATAAATGCGACCGTCATATAACTTGTTACTAGGACATGCCCTATTTTTGTTGGCATGGCTGGTGTAAACATCGCTAAAATTGGTTGAATATTGATGAGCTCGCCACCGACAATATCAAACCCTTGCGGTGCATTCATAAAGGCATTGACAATTGTAATAAAAACGGCTGACATGGATGCCCCTATTGCTACAGGAATGAGCAATAGCATATGATTTTTTGGGTTCTTAAATCGATCCCATGTGTATAAATAAATTCCTAAGAAAATCGCCTCAAAGAAGAATGCGAATGTTTCCATAAATAGTGGTAGTGCAATAACCTGCCCTGCTAATTCCATAAACTCTGGCCACAGTAATGATAGCTGTAAGCCGATGACTGTCCCTGTTACGACACCGACTGCCACTGTAATCGTAAAGCCACGCGCCCAACGTCTTGCCATCATCGTGTAGTGCCTATCATTTTTCTTATAGCCTACATATTGAGCAATTAAAATCATTAACGGCACACCCACACCGAGTGTTGCAAAAATAATATGGAAAGATAACGTTAATTCGGTTAATGCCCTACTCCAAAAGACAGTTGCCTCTTCCATCTGGATTCACTCCTAAACGCCAAATATTGTTGTAATCACCGCTACTAAAAAAACAGCTGAAATAGTAAAGCTCGTAATCATAAACCCTTTCGATTTTTCCATAACCTATCACCTCTTATAAAATATCTAACCATGTTTTAATAGCTGTACCTAAAATTAATAGTGCTAAAATAGCTTGTAGTGCTTTTGTATTAATCTTGCCGCCGATTTTTGCGCCAAGTGGAGCCGCAAGTATACTCGCCACGATCATTAGCGCTGCTGGTCCATAGTCGATTTGCCCTGTCATAATTTTTCCGACTGTTCCACCGATTGATGAAATAAACGTAATGGCTAAGCTTGTTGCAATCGTCATACGAGTTGGGATTTTCAATACAACGAGTAAAATTGGTACTAATAAAAAGCCACCTGCTGCTCCAACAATCCCCGAGCCAATCCCAACGATAAACGACAGGCTCGTTGCTAGTGGTTTACTGAATGTAATTTGATCTAACGGTGTATCATCAATTTGCTTTTTCGGAATAAACATCATCACAGCTGCAATCAAAGCTAAAACACCGTATACAATATTCACTGCCGTTTCTGATAACATGCTGGAACCAAAGCTCCCGATGAAGCTACCTGCTAAAATAGCCGTACCCATATAAAGAATAAGCGTTTTGTTTAAATAGCCACTTTTCCGATATGCCCATACACCTGCAATCGATGCAAAAAATACTTGAATGGCACTAATACCGGACACTTCATGTGCAGTGAAGGTTGCTAACCCAAATAACGGAGGAATAAATAAAAGCATTGGGTATTTAATTATGGATCCCCCAACTCCTACCATCCCAGATACGAATGATCCAATAAAACCAATTAAAAATATGACGACGATGAATGTAACATCCATCGTACACACCTTCCTTCTACCTTATTTACTTTAGTATAGAGAATGCGTTGTTTCTAAAGTATAGGGGGAAGCCCCTATACTGCGGGGAAAAGGTAGATTTGTGTGTTCAGAAAAATGAAATGAGGAAAACTATTGGGAGAATATGGTGGTGGATCTATCATGTAAAAGCAAAGACGATTGCTTTATCGCGCAAGATAAAGGTAAGAATGGATGATCAACTGTTCTTCGTTTACAAAATTGTTGTCTTTTTATTTTTATTTATGGAAAATTTCATAAACAATATGTAAAACTTTAAAGTTATTTGCAAAAATCTTACTTATTGAACACATTTAACATATTAGAACTTTATGCCATCGAGTTACCCAAAGTTCAATATCAATCTGTTCTGTAAGGTTTACTTTCGCGTATTTAATTAGCTGTTGTAAAAACTTTCCACTAAAATCTACTTAAAGCTCATAAATATTTTCTTTATGAATGTAATGCCCCAAATCATATGTTGAATTATCACACAATAAACTATTTAACCCACCCAGTTCAGATCTATCCTTTACATAAAATATCGTTGTATCATCGACAACCTATGATTAAAGAATGACAGATGGTGGTGCTGAAGTGAGATAGCTTCTATACATCACTTAGCCTTCATCCTCACCATAGCCACAAAAAATAGCAAAAAATCTGCCCATCCTTTTTGGAGGATGAGCAGATTGTATTAGACAGCTCTCGTATACTACGTAATGTACTTATTCGTAATGCCATATTGAATGAGCTCTGCCTTGCTTTTTAAATGTAGCTTTTGCATAATATTTGCCTTATGGTTTTCAACCGTTTTGGCACTAATAAATAGCTTTTCTGCCATTTGCATATTCGTAAACCCTAAAATCGTTAATCGAACAATTTCTTGCTCACGTGTTGATAATATATCTGGGTTGTTTTTCCCTTTTTTCTTAAATAATTTTTCGAGTTGTTCTTGTGGCAATCCGACTTCGTAATAGCGGCGTCCTGTATACACACTTTGAATCGCTTCATACATGGCGCCACCTTGGCTATTTTTTAAAATATAGCCATCTGCTCCAACTTCCATCGCCTGTTGAATATAAGCTATTTCATTATGCATCGTCAGCATAATGACTTTCGTTTCAGGTAAATTCTTTTTAATTTCCTTCGTAGCAGTAAAACCGTCTAAACCATTGGGAATAGAAATATCCATTAAAATTACATGCGGCTCTGTTTGGTAGGCAAGCTGGATCGCTTCTTCTCCGTCACTTGCCTCCCCTACAACTGTAATATCTGGATAATTCCCTAAAAGAAGCGCAATACCCTTTCGTATTAAAACATGGTCATCGACGAGCAATATTTTAATCATGTTGTGGCCTCCATCTCGGAATGACTATATCAATACATGTACCTTGTCCTAATTTTGATATAATTGTACAAGTACCGCCCAATTGATCGACCCGTTCTTCCATATGCTTGAGACCAAGCCCTGCATTTTGAATTTTTTCTCGTTCAAAGCCGACCCCGTTATCTTGGATGGTCATATAAATATGCGTGTTGTCCTTTTTAATATGGATATGCACTTGGGTTGCTTTTGCATATTTAATAATATTATGCAAAGCTTCTTGGGTAATACGGTACAAATTAATCTCGACTGCTGGGTCACACCGGTCAAGACCACGTGTCGTTAATTGAATATCCAAATCCGTTTTATTTTTTTTAATCGCATCGATTGTCGCTTGAATGGTTGGCTCAAGACCTAATTGGTCTAAACTGTGTGGTCTTAATTGATGAGAATACGCGTTAATGTCGTTCATTACCTTTTGCAGTTCCGCACGTACCTCAGAAATGTACTCATTCAATTGTGCATTATCTTGAACAAATGATTCAATTGCTTGCATCGCAACAGATACGGAAAATAATGATTGTCCGACACCATCATGCAGTTCTTGTGCTAGCCGCTTATGTTCCGATTCTTTTGCTTCAATTAACGCTCGAATCATTTTTTTATTGATGGCCGCCTCTTGTGCTTTTTTAAATGTTTCTTGATCACGTAACACAAGCAGATATTCCGTTTCTCCTGTATTTTCATTAGCATAAATGGCGGCTGTGCTCATTTCAACATCAATTTTTCTACCATGGTATGTTGGCATTTCCGATAAAAATGAAGGTACTTCATTGTTCGAAATTAAATAGCAAGTGGGCTCGCCCTGCTCCTTTTTTCGGGTCATACAGTAGGAGCAATATGGTACGAAATCACCCTTCTGCCACCCCGTCAAGCGCTGTGCAGCAGGATTCATCATAATGATTTCCCTGCTTCCCTTCATAATAATAATGCCATCTTGAATATGCTCATAAATTTGCTGTAAATACTCATTTTGTAGGCGGGATTGCATACTCTACGCCTCCTTATACATCATCCCTTTTACTTTACACGGTTTTTTCATCATTGTATAACTATTAACACTATACCCCTTTTTTCGTAAAAAGCGGCAAGCCATATTTAAATCCATTTGACTTTCTACAAGCAGATGGATGGGGCGATTTTCAATTTCTCTATTAAAACGTGGCAAATAGCCATATGGTATATGCTTACTATCATAAACTAAACAGCCCGCTGTATTGTAATCACGCACATCAAGTATTTGAAGTGCATCATCTACTCGATGATACGGAATGGCTTTCACCTGTTTAACAGGGACAAGACGGATATACAATGTACGCACTACGACAATGCCTACTACACCTATTAGTATAATTTTCATATAAAACCTCCAAAAGAGCGCCTCACAATTAGAAGGCACTCTTTAGAATGATTGATTATTTTACTTCTTTCACCCATTGACCGTAGCCGCCAGTCATATTGACTAAATTGTGGAAGCCATTTGCTTTTAATATACTAGCTGCAATAGCAGAACGACCACCTGCTTGACAGTGAACAATGAGTTTTTTATTTGGTACTTCATCGAAACGATTTTTTAATGTACCAACCATAATGTGCTGTGCACCTTCAATATGCCCTTCATTATATTCTGTCAGATTACGCACATCTAATACAGCTACATCTTCTGCGTCCATCTTCGCTTTTGCCTCTGAAGGCGTAATATTTTCATATGAATCTAGTACATTCGCTTGCTCAATCATCGCTTCTACATCTGCATAACCTAATACTTGGTCAATACCGATAGAGCGAAGTGCAATCTGCATATCATTTATCTGAGCAGGATCAACTAGTAAATATAAAGGTTCCTTGTAGTTAACAATCCAGCCCATCCAGTTCGTGAACGAGTTATTAAATGGCACATTCATCGTTCCCTTAATATGTCCTTGGGAGAAGCTTTGTACATCACGTGTATCTACTACTTGCCGTCCTGCTGCAATCAATCCTTCTATTTCTTCAACAGAAGTAATAACTCGTGGCTCTGGTAAATTTTTAATTAACACTATACCAATTTTATTGACTGATTTCATTACCGCAAAGTAATAAGGTGGTTCTGGTTGACCGTCTAATAGTGCTTTCACAAAGTCTGACTCGTTGTCAAATTGCATTGCCCAGTTGAATTGTTTTTCATAGCCAACTGTTGTAGAAGGTACTGCACCCAGCGCTTTCCCACATGCACTACCTGCTCCGTGTGCTGGCCATACTTGTAAATAGTCTGGTAACTGCTTAAAGCGCTCCACAGATGTATACATCACTTTTGCTCCTGCATCAGCTGTGCCTTGCATACCTGCTGCTTTTTCAAGTAAGTCTGGTCGACCAATATCCCCAGCAAACACAAAGTCACCTGTAAAGATACCAATTGGTTTATCCGCCGCTGCTCCATCTGTTAACAAGAATGAGATTGATTCTGGCGTATGACCTGGTGTATGCATTACTTCAAAAGTAAGTTTACCAAGTTCAAATTTGTCACCATCTTTTAATAACATATGGTTGATGCCTTCTAAATTTTGATATTTCCAGTTTTCATCACCTTCATCTGAAATATACATTGTTGCTCCGAAGCGATCAGCTAATTCACGAGAACCTGCTACGAAATCGGCATGGATGTGTGTTTCTAATGCCCCAACGATTTTCATATTTTCTTTTTCAGCTACTTGGATATATGGCTCAATGTTGCGCATTGGGTCAACAATCACTGCCTCTCCTTTTCGTTGGCAACCTACCATGTAAGAAGCGTGTGCTAATTTTTCATCATAGAAATAACGTAATAACATAAAATCTCTCCTTTTAATTTGATTGTTTATTTAAAACCTGTAGTGTTGCTTGCACATATTTCAGTGACTTTTGAACACTCGGGTCTTTTAACCATTTCATAATAGTAAAGAGTTTTACTGGTTCTGTTGCTGCTTCTGCTTGTTGTTGAATTTCTTTTATTAATGATAAGCCCTGTTTTCCTTTTTCTAGAACAGGTTCTGTGTATGATTGAATACTTGCTGTTGCATAATCGATTGTTTGTTGGTCCGCTAACACAGTTGTTGCAAAATCGAGCACGTTCTCTAACTGATTAATCATTTGTAAAAGCTTTGGCAATTTTTCTAGTAAGCCAACTAATGCTTCTACTGTTTCAAAATTTAAGTTATAGCTTCGTACAAGTTCATCGTACTTTTGAATGGCTTGCTGATCTTGTAATACCGCTTGCCCAAAACTTACTACATTGCCGATTGCCTGTAAGTTTTTTTCATAGGTCGGCAATTGTAGTAGCAATGATACGAGAGCGGCTTGAACATCCGGCTGCTTTAGTTGCTCTAGTAACGGATTTGTTTCCATCAAACATGGCTCCTTTCTACATTGTTCCTTTTAGCATGCCGTCCCAGTACATGATTGGTAATAAATCTCTTTTCATCAAATACATGCTCGTACGTTCAACGGCTTGGTTAAACGGCATAGACTCAGCAGGCTCTTTTGTATAGTCGAACTCTGCTAAAATTAGCTTGTTGTAACCTGTGACGATTGGGCAAGATGAATAACCGTTGTACGTTTTATTCATTGTTTGATTGCGCATACTTGCGAGTACATTTTCTGCAACGACAGGTGCTTGCTTACGGATGGCCGCACCTGTCTTAGATGTCGGTAGATTTGCACAGTCGCCAATACCAAACACGTTTGCATATTTTTTATGTTGCAATGTATACATATCTACATCTACCCAACCATTTTGATCAGCTAATGGGCTATTCGCGATAAATTTCGGTGCATTCATATAAGGTGTAACGTGAATCATGTCATACTTCACTTTCTCTTTCGCACCCGTTTCTAGATTTTCAAAAATGGCAATTTGTTCATCCGCTTTAATTTCAATTAAGTTACGGCGGAAGCGTGCATCGATTTGTTTTCGCTCCACTACTTTTTCTAGAGCCTCACGGTATTTGAGTACATCGAAAATGGCTGGATTTGCTGAACCGAACACAACTTTCATATTTTGACGAACACCCGTTTCACGGAAGTAATCTTCAGCAATATGCATAATTTTTTGTGGTGCACCACCGCATTTTACAGGTGAATTCGGGTGTGTAAATAAGGCTGTACCCGATTTTAAATTGCGAATCGTGTCCCATGTATAATCTACATGTTCAAATGAATAGTTACTGCAAACAGATTTTGTACCAAGTGCTTCCGTTAATCCTTTAATGGCACCCCAGTTAATTTCAATACCACCCGCTACAACTAAGAAATCGTACGTTATAGTTGTTTGATCTCCTAGGATGACTTTGTTTTGTTCAGGTATAAATTCCAGCACAGGTTGTTGAATCCATACTGCACCTTTTGGGATAATAGATTCCATTGAGCGTTCAGAATCTTCTTTTTTAGCTACTCCTCCTCCGACTAACGTCCATAGGGGCTGATAATAATGCTTGGATGCTGGATCTATTATCGCTACTTCATAGTTGAGGCTGGGCGATTTTCTTAATAGGCGAGCGGCAACAGAAATACCAGCTGTGCCCGCACCAACAATAGCGACTTTGAAAGAATTTTTCATGCTTCTTCCTTCTTTCTGCAGTTTTGTGTTGTGAAGCTTTACACTCTCATCATAGTGAAATTACTATTTCAAAAATATAGGGGTTTCCCCCTAAACAATGACTTGTTTTAGTGGAAAACCCCTAATTTTATTTATTTTGATCTATATTAATATAAGAAGAAAGGAGCTGATACGATGCATTCTTTACAGACATGGGCAGCGGCTCATAAAGGGAAACTGCTTCTCCTCTTTGTGTTATCTCTATTTTTAGGTGGCAGTATTGTTCTACAAGGCTATAGTATTGTGCAAATTGTCAACCTTGTATTTATAGAACAAAGCCCTTTTTCATCTACATTTCATTTTTTACTATTAGTACTACTTGCGATTCTGTTACGTTTATTTACACAATTTTGGCTAAATAGAATAGGTGGGACATTGGCCGAGCGTGTCAAAAATTCGATTCGCCAAGGATTGCTTCAGCATTGGACAGAAAATGCAATGGAAGCGCAAATGACCACACAAACAGGTGAAAAGGTGACATTGTTAATTGATACAGTAGACCAATTAGAAAGTTACTACCGAGAATATATACCACAGGTCATTAAAACAACCGTTGTACCTCTCCTAGTGTTAATTGCTGTATTTATGACACATGCGGCAAGCGGCTGGATTATGCTCATTACTGCTCCATTTATTCCGATAACATATATCATCGTTGGCATACAAACGAAAGCAAAATCCGCAGAGCAATTAGTGGCGATGAATCGATTTTCTGGGAAATTTCTTGATTTACTGCAAGGACTTCAAACCATTCGCCTCTTTGGACAAAGCGATAAGCAAGAGAAAGAACTAGCAGAAAGCAATAAAGGATTTATGGAACTTACATTGTCCGTATTAAAAATGGCCTTTACTTCCACATTATTTATTGAATTAATTACCACATTAGGGGTTGGATTAGTCGCGCTCGAAATTGGCTTTCAAATGATTGTCTTTCAGTCGCTCACTTTTGCGCCTGCATTTTTTGTTTTAACATTAGCACCCGAGTACTACAATTCCTTAAAAGAACTCGGCGCAGCCTTTCATACAGGTCGTGGAAGTTTAGGCGCGGTTTCCATTATCGAGGAGGCTATGCAAACAACCGCAACACCCGTGCATTGGGGCAAAGAGCCTATTGAAGATAAACCACAGCTTTCTTTACAAAATGCAACTTACCAATATGAAAATGGACCGCTCATTGGCCCAATTTCTCTTGATGTACAACCTGGAGAAATGATTGCTTTGATTGGTCCTACTGGTCACGGTAAAACAACGATTTTAAATATGCTGTCAAGTATGGTGGAATTATCTAATGGTGCGGTTTTCATTGATGGTAAACCACGCGGAAAACTGTCAGAGCAAGATTGGTATCGTCAAATGAGCTATATTTCCCAACATCCATATGTATTTGCTGGTACGCTTCGAGATAATATTCACATGGGGCTTTCAGCTACTGATGAGGAAATTTATGAAGCGTTGCATAAAGCACAACTCACATCTTGGCTAGATACATTGCCTGAACAATTAGACACAAACATCGGTGAAGGTGGACGCGGATTATCTGGGGGTGAAAAACAACGCGTGGCAATTGCTCGTGCTTTTTTAAAAAATCCAGCCATTTTATTTTTCGATGAACCAACTGCAGGACTGGATGTGCTAACAGAGCAACTGTTAACACAGGCGATGTATATGTTCAGGCAACATGCAACCGTCATTACGGTAGCACACCGATTCGAGAGCATTCAGCATGCTGATACATTATATATAATTGAAAATGGTCAAGTTAGCGCGAGTGGCACACATGCACAATTAGCATCTCATCCATTTTACAAATATATGAAGAAAAGAGGTACATATGATGAAAGTACTTATTCAAATGATTTTGCATGATAAAAAAGATGTGCTACTTGCAATGACTGCTGGGACAATTAGCGGCCTTACAGCAGTAGCATTATTTGCACAAAGTGGCTTTCTCATTTCAAAAGCGGCTCTCATGCCTCCTTTTTATATCATTTTGATTTTAACGGCATTTTTAAAGCTTTTCGGTGTTGCTAAATCAGCTTGTAAATATGCCGAACGCTTTATTTCACACCGTGTGACATTTCGTTTTATGAGTGCTGTACGAATGCGCTTTTTTAAAAAGCTTGTTCCGCAAACAAATTTATTACATGCATACAAGAGTGGCGATTTATTGAATCTTATTACAAGTGACGTGGATCTATTGCAACATTTTTTCTTAAGGGTCGTTTATCCACCGTTTATTGCGCTATTTGTGTTTTTCGCAACAATTCTTTTTACACTGTGGTTTTCACCATGGCTAGCACTGATTTTGATGATTGGCTTTATGTTCGTTAGTACAGTCGTCCCAATATTCTTGATTTATCAAAAATCGAATACAACTGTGGCAATCAAAAATACATTTACAGCTGAAGCAGCGGAATATTTATACGGTTACCGTGATTTACAGCTACATGATCAATTAGCAGCGAAGGAACAGGCGTTACAACTCATAAGTACAAAATATTCACGATTAAAAAAACAAGAGCTAGACCGTGAACAGAGCGCACATTTTTGGAATCAATTCATTTCTTTATTGACAGCATTTTTTATCGTCAGTGTAGGGGCCTATTTCGTTTCCATCGGTGCTTTGGATGGTCTATACCTTGCCATGCTAGTCTTAGTGGCATTAACAGTGTTTGAATCGGCTATCCCACTTGCAATGCTACCTAGCCATTATAAAAATGCTCAAGAGGCGATTACACGATTAGAGGCGATTGCACCACCCGCTGCTCCTACTGAGCGTACGGCATTAGTATGCAATAAGCCATTGAACATTATATGTAAAAATATATCTTATTCGTATCAAAGCACTTTACCTTCTACTGTTTTACATGTCGATTGTACGATTGTTGCTGGGGAAAAAGTAGCGATTGTCGGTCCAAGTGGCTCTGGTAAATCCACATTATTTCAACTGCTTATTCATGAACTCAAGCCGATCAGCGGCGAGATTTTTATCAATGAGCAGCCGATGCGTTCTATTGATGAACAGGAGCTTTGGGCACAAATGAGTATTCAATTACAGCATAATCACTTTTTCTCTGGCACTATTCGAGAAAATCTACTACTATCAAAAAATACTGCTACAGATGAAGAGCTACAGCAAGTGCTCGACCAGGTATTTATGACGAAATCATTATCTGATATTGTTTATGAAAAAGGCGGCAATTTATCGGGAGGCGAAAAACAACGCCTTGCATTTGCACGGGTACTATTAAAAAATAGTGACTTATGGCTATTAGATGAACCATTCACGAGTGTAGATGCCCAAACCGAGCTGTATTTATTTAACACTTTACTCACGAAAGGACAAGATAAAACAATTGTCCTAATTACGCATAAGCTAACAGATTTAGCCGCAATGGACCGTATCTTCGTGATGAATAATGGCATACTAACAGAAAGTGGTACGTTTGAACAATTGCTTAGACAACGCGGTCTTTTTTATACGATGTATATGCAACAACGAGGTAATAAATATACAGAATAGAAGCACATGAATGTATACAATCTTTATAACAACATACCGTCAACAAGCTGAAACGACCTAAAAGCCTCTTAACAATTAGGTCGTTTTTTCATCTATGCTTCTACAGAAATATGTAAGAAAGCTGTTACATTCAAACAGTCCTGGTATCCATTAGCTTTAATGCTGGAATTACTGGTAAAGCAACAAAAGAAATTGTTAGTAAAAAATGAACCATCATACCTAAAAGATAACCTATTATTGCAGCTATTAAAGGTGAAGTCACAAAAAAACGACCATCTATTCATGGTCGTTTGTAAATTCTAGCTCTTTTGGAGGCTGCCCTTTTTTATTCATTAAGCGCATGCGAATAGGTTCGATTTTAAGTGTTACCATTTCGTCTTGATTGCCAACAAAAATACTTGTAAAAAATTCTGCTATTTTATTTTTAATGCCTTCCTCGTGTACTTCTGTGAGTTTACCCTCTATTTCAACATACGTATCACCAAAGCCTCCGTTTTCGTAGCCATATAATATATGGGTATATGGATTTTTGCGAAGCTCTTCCATTTTCTCAGAATGTTTATTTGTCACCGTATATAATACAAAATCTTCATGTTGAAACGTCATATAGCGCGAGTAGGGTTTACCATTTTCCACCGTTGCCATTGTTCCTATTTTTTCACGATTCAAAACTTCTAAAATTTCTTCACGTACAGAAGTCATTTCATCCCATCCTTTCATCTACTTCATCTATTTTGCCCTCTCACGATAAAGATAAACCGTTTTTTTTGAAAAATGTGAAATGACTATCTTCGGACATATTGAAAATCCATTGCTATAATAATTTGATAGACAATAGGAAATTCCGGATGAATGAGGGTTAAAAAATGAAACAAGCTTTTTTTATGCGCTGTTTGTTTTTCATAACAGGCATTATTGTGCTTTCTTTTGGTATTACACTAACTATTAAAGGTCAACTCTTTGGTGTTGGCTCTTGGGATGTTCTACACATCGGCTTAACAAAATCGATTGGGTTATCGATTGGCACTTGGTCCATCTTATTAGGACTTGCAATCTTAGCCTTTGATATGGCTATTACGAAAAAATTCCCATTACCAGGAACCTTTATCGATATGTTTTTAGCAGGCATTTTTATCGATATTTTTAACTACTGGCTGCCTGACATCGATGGTTTTTGGATGCAGCTCATTTCCTATCTAACAGGACTAGTCTTATTGGGCTGGGGCTGCGGTATGTATATGGTAGCAAATTTAGGCATTGGCCCTCGGGATACGCTCATGTTACTTATGGTTCACAAACTAGGCTGGAGTGTCACACGCTCCCGAACAACTATGGAAGTAACGGTTGCAGTGATTGGCTTTTTACTAGGTGGTCCCATTGGTATTGGTACTCTACTGATGGCTTTTGGACTCGGACCAATCGTACAATTTGCTTTAACCTTTAATGAAAAATTATTTATGAGATGGACAGGCGTGAAAAGCGCCGTAGTATAAGCTTCAAGACAATGCAAAAAAGTGCATTGTCTTTTTTATTCAGTTGCAATATACAGTTCAACTATATATAATCAAACTATATAGTTGGACTGTATAAGAGGTGAACTTGTGAAAAAACATAAATTACTACCTTTATCTGAAACCATGCATTATATTCTACTCGCCTTACGTGAACCATTACATGGCTATGCAATGATGCAAAAAATCGAGGAAATGAGCGCTGGGAGTGTAAGAATTGCTGCTGGCACTATGTATGGTGCAATTGAAAATCTATTGAAATATCATTGGATTTCACCTGTCGAGACACAGGACACAAGACGTAAGGTTTACCAAACAACGGCTGAGGGGCTAAAAATATTAGCAGCCGAGCAACAAAGATTGCAGCGAATTTTATCTTTATATGAGGGGACTGATGGAAATGAAAAAGTTTAAAATCTTTTTTGATATCGATAAGGAAGAGCAATGGTTAAATGATATGCTGTCCAAAGGATGGGTTTGTACAAAAATAAATTCTACTGGTTTTTATACATTTAAAAATACGACTGATCTTGAGCAAGTTATCCGCATTGATTGTCAGCAAGATCTTCGGAAAGAAGACCGAACAAACTATAAACAGTTATATGAGGATTTTGGATGGCAAGCATTAAAAGAAAAATCATATGATGGTACTTTTTATTGGGTAAAAAGAAAAGATGGTAATGATCAATTATTTTCTGATAATGATTCCCAAATCGCAAAATATAAACGATTAATGAAGCATTCCAGCAATTGGGCGATACTCACTTTTATATGGTTTATGATTTTTTATAACAATGGCAACTTTTCTAAGTTTCTCCATATAAAAGATGCTTATTTTACGCCAGGTTTATGGGATAAAGAAGGTTTTGCTTTCCTTTTTGCTTTTTTATTTGAAACACCCTTTGCCCTTATGCGTTTTATCCCTCCATGGCTATTTTTAGTAGCCTTTGCTATGTACCTAGTCATGTATTTCCGTTATCGTAAATCTATACAGCAGTTTATTCAATAAACAGCAAGGAGCCACTTACCGTATGTAAGATGGCTCCTCTTTTGCGCTATTCTCTTGGTTCAGCAGTATTTTGTCCTGTCGCTTCTATCACTTCAGGTGTATCATCCACTGTATCATCTTCTTGTTCATTTTCAGCAGCAGGCGGTGTGATTGTCACTAATGTATAATCATCCTCCTGTAAGATATCAAAAGAAAACTGCTGACGGATATCTCCAACATAGAGAGAAGTCCCAATCGCTAAATTAGTGACATCTACCTCGATAGATTCAGGAATTTCTGTTGGCTTCACCTTTATACGTACCTCACGATTAGGCTGTAAAAGAAATCCTCCATCAGCAACTCCTGCGGCATGTCCAACCACTGTCACTGGAATATCTACCTCAAGCTCCTCAGACATATTGATGGATTTAAAATCCACATGTTTTACATTGCCTTTAAGCGCACAGCGTTGCACTTCCGTTAATACCGCATTAATCTGCCTGCCATCCATATCTAAATGAAAGACACTTTTATTTCCGAACGTAGCTAGTATTTTGGCAAATGCTCTAGCATCCACAGTGATGGTTGTTGGCTCCATTTGATAGCCATAGACTACACCCGGAATAGCACCGTTCTGTCTAAGCTGCGTTAATGATGAGCGACTTCCTTTTTCACGTTTATTTGCTGTTAAAACCGTAGTCATCGTCAATTTCCCCTTTCATGGAAACTAGTCTCATAAAAGGTTTGCCTGTTGTTATGTTTTTTATACCAATATACATCTACATTCAGTCCCATTATCAAACTTCGAGGCGAAACAACTAAGTCTAACTAATTAAAAAGTCGAGAGACATCATGTCCTCGACTTACTGTTCATTATTACAACCTTCCAGCAGCTTCTAATGATACTGCTAGCATTTTAGCAAACTCACCTCGTGAAATCATCTGATTTGGTAATAAATTCATATTGTCATTTAAAGCTCCTATTGCATATAAGGTTTGCGTATGGTGCAAAGCTTCCTCCTGTAGATTGAAGCTATCTTGATAAGGTAAAGACACAAATTTTTCTTGAACAAAATCTACCGCATCCAAAGTTCGGCCAAGCATTAATATTGCCTGTTGTCGTGTAATTTTCCCATTAGGATCAAATAAATTCTGAGATTTTCCTTTGATAATTCCTAAAGAATGTAATGCTCCAACATAGCCCCCATACCAGGATTTCTTGGCATTAATATCTTTAAATTGGGTTGCTTGAACTGGCTGAAAACTGAATGCACGAGCTAGTAATGCACTAAATTGTGCACGCGTTAAAGAATCATTAACGCCAAAATAATCTGCTGTTCTACCTTGGACAATACCTCGTTCTGCTAATGTCGAAATATACGAACTATACACCGAATTATCTGTATCTCGAAAGTAAATTGGCTGTGGATTTACAAATTTTAATTCCGCACTATTATGAATTGTGGCAATTACCCGATCTCCTAAGTCTCGATAAGCAACAGGCTCCATTACCCCTTTTTTAGCCACCTGTTTTAAAATTCCATCCTTTCCATTCTTGAAAATTTCAATTTCTAGTGGCTGGCGGTTATTGACGATAGTGGCTTTAATACTAAACGTATCGCCCTTTTCAGAGGCATTAATTTTGGCACCATAGGCAGAGTAAACGATCATATTGGATGTTTTCATATGTACATAATCCGTGGGCTCTTGATAGGCATGTGCTTGCAAAGGAGTTACCAATGAAATACTAAGTATTCCTACTAGTACTCCCGTTCTAATTTTTCCTTTCATATTGCTTCTCCTTTCCTTTCATCTAAAACTATCATACTGGAATCCACTTTGTAAAAATATAGTATTTTTAGCACATACTCCATCAGATCTCTAGCCCTAGAAATTTTCCAATCAAAAACTACACTTCAATTTGCAAATGGGTGAAGTGTAGTGAGCATATATCTATAAAAGTGTTATTTTGTTATCTAATAGAACATGTAGCTCGTGTAGCTTTTTTATTTCATAATGCGGTTGAATTGTACTTGTATTGTCAATATGACGTATATTAAACCAGCATGTATCAATGCCTGCTTGTAATCCGCCTTTAATATCAGATGTTAATGAATCACCAATGATTAATGTTTTACTCTTTTGTAATCCTTCAATGCGTTCAAAAACGTAGTCAAAAAAGGCTGGCATAGGTTTCTGAAAGCCAGTTTGCTCTGAAATAAAGATACCTTTAAAAAATTGATCAAGTTGTGCATCCTGTAATCGTTTATTTTGAGTGTCTGTTTTACCATTAGAAACAACATATAAATCATAATGATTAGCTAGCTGCTCAATGACTTCATAGGCACCATCAACATAATGATGTGCCTCCTTCAAATATTTTTGAAAGATTGCTTCAAAATAGCTTCCATCAACATCATAGCCGAATTCCTTTAATGCAATGGAAAATCGCGTATTGTGGAGTGTATCTTTAGCCACCTCACCGCGTTCAAAAGCACGCCACATAGATTCATTTATTTCTTTATATCGTGCAACCAATGTTGGAGTTGCTGCGATATTTTCCTGCTTAAATAGATGATCCAGTGCTGCATTTTCTGCAATATCAAAATCTAATAAGGTGTCATCTACATCAAACAATAAAGTTTCATACTTTGTCATGTTACATCCTACTTTCTTTGGTGCTATGTTACCATTTCGCTCTTTCTATCATAACGTTTTTCTAAAAAAATAACAGCAAAATCGTTTTTCTTTATCCAATATTTGGTTTAAAGAACAAAATCATTCACTAAGTGAAGGCGAAAATTATCCTAAAAATTGCCCTTTCGATAATTTCATATTTGAAAATAGCAACGAATATGAGACAATAGATTGCTAGAAAGGAAGATGTACGAATTATGACGACCTTACAAAAAATTACGCCTGCCTTTGATCCATGGGAAGCGTATTTAGATGTTGAACAACATGGGCAAATGACCCTATCTAATATTGAATTTACTACAACAACTCTATGTAATATGCGCTGTGCCCATTGCGCAGTTGGCTATACATTGCAAACAAAAGATCCTGAGGCATTACCAATGGAGTTAATCA
>Ga0213828_1000780_pt1 | contig 29276 bp, 29 predicted proteins | sample MC6MC0897MG_FD_180664 | JGI IMG/M metagenome (GOLD analysis project Ga0213828, IMG submission 180664) | Enriched soil aggregate microbial communities from Iowa State University, Ames, United States - MC6-MC0897-MG | ecosystem: Environmental > Terrestrial > Soil > Unclassified | place: USA: Iowa... | reverse complement strand
AGAAGTTGTGAATGACATTTGTTAAACCTATACCTTGTATATAAGTTGATTGGAGTGGAGGCTGGGTGACTCCTCGGGGATCAGCGTCACAGATGAGACCCTGAGGCCAACACGATGTTGGTCACGAAGGCATTGTCACAGGACGTGACGAACTTAGCCTTCGTTCCTTTAGCGAGTGAAGCGGCTCATCGGACGCCCCTAGGAAGCTCTGCTCTGCGCGAAAGCGAAGCGTCAGCGGCGAAGCGTCAGCGGCGAAGCGTCAGCGGCAAAGCGCCCAGTCGAAACGGAAATCAACCACACGTTTTAATGAAGAGCCTTACTATTGAAATATTGTATACTAAGTACATAATATTTGAAGGGACTGAATTATGCGCAGATAGCAATATTTTTCATCTAACTTAATAAAAACTTGGAGGTAAAAGTATTGATAGAACAAATTTACACAAAAAGATTATATTTAAGAAAAATGATGATGGCTGATGCACATAGTTTATTTAAAATTTGGTCTGACCCGGAAGTTACAAAATTTATGAATATCATTAATTTTACTCATGAAGAACAAGCGAAGAAAATGATTGAGCTTTTTGATCAATTTACCGAGGAGTGCAAGGCTATTCGCTTAACAATTATTGAGAAGGAATCAAATGAGATCATCGGCTCTTGTGGATTCAATTCTTTTGACCTTAAGAGCGCTACAACAGAAATTGGCTATGATCTTGCTAAACCTTATTGGGGAAAGGGCTATGCACCAGAAAGTATTTTAGCTTTGATAGATTATGCTTTCACCACTTTAGACATAAATAGAATTGAAGCAAAGGTAGCGCCTGGCAATATAAATTCTATAAAAGTATTAGAGAAATTGAATTTTACTTTTGAAGGAACTTTTCAAGAATATGAAGAATCAAAAGAATCTTCTTATGACATTAATGTTTATTCTTTATTAAAAAATTGATGTAAAAAATATTAAAGCCAAGAATGTTACCGATGAACATTCTTGGCTTTTTCAATCGTTGTTACTTAATCGGAATCCAAATTTCAGAATAAAGGTCAGGACTAAATGGATCTTCGTCTGAGTATACTTCAAGCTCAGCCGTTCCAGTAGGTTCATATGGATTAGATGGGAACCATTCAGAGTAAATTTGTTTCCAAGTATTTTGCATAGCATCCGGCATAGGACCATGCACCTCAAACACAACCCATTTGGAGGCTGGTACTTCCATTGCCAATAGATTTTCTGGGACATCCCCAATATGATCTGTTGCAATCCAATAATCAATTAGGCCATTTTTTTCTTCGCCAGCATTTGGTACACATACACCAAGTACTCCTTTAATTTCTCCATTATTTAATGTAAATAAACGATTATCCATCCCTTCACTGTTTATTTCATCCCAAAATTGAGGAATGCCACGCGTATTCTCACCATTTTGACAATTAAATGTTCTTTTTACCCCTACCACTTGAAACTTTTCTTTTTCTACGATTTTATACTTCATTGGTTCTGCTCCCTTCAGGCTTACCTGGATGACCAGGCGATTGTATGATTGTAGTTGTCCTTGCTTCTTTCTTGCTTCACTAGGCGTTAGTTGATGCTGCTTCCGAAACGCTTTTGTGAAAGCTTCAGGAGAGTCGTAGCCATATTTGTAGGCGAGATCGATTACCTTTTGCTCAGTATTTATTAATTCCTGTGCAGCCAATGTTAGCCTTCTACGTCTTATATAATCTGCAATAGACATATCCGTTAAAATTGAGAAAGTCCGTTGAAAATGAAAGACCGAAGAATTTACCTCACGTGCGATTTGCTCCATTGTGATGTCATCTAATAAATGCTCCTCAATATAATTAATTGCTTTTTGAATCGACTCAATCCAACTCATTGCTCTCACTCCTTGTTTATAGCTTAAAACATCTAAATTAGTTATTCCTGTCTTTTTATGCTAACTTTGGACTGTTAAAAATGAAAGCTTTATTTTTATTGGTGCGTGGGATTGATTTCCTTCCGACTAAGCGCTTTCCTAGGGGCGTCGGGGCAACAAATGTTTTCTGTGCGAAAGCGTAGTGCCAGGATGTGATGCTCTTAGCCTTCGTTCCTCTATCGCTATCTCCAACTAGTCGCCCAGTCTCCACTCCTATCAACCGATATGCTTAGAATCAACAAACAACATACTTTTTTGGATATTACAGGTTATAATTAGTATAAAAAAAATTAGATTGGAGGTTTTGATATTGGTTAAATGGCTAGGAGCTGCAGGTATTTGCTTAAATAAAGACAATCTATTATTAATGGTTTTGCAAGGTACTAAAGAAGAAGCTAAAACTTGGTCCGTACCATCAGGTGGAAAAGAAGCTACTGAGAATTTTGAGTCATGTTGTAAACGCGAGGTATATGAAGAAACTGGATTTGTAGTAGACATCGTCAAAGAAGTATTACATAAAAATAATGACGTAGTAGAAGTTCGTTATTTTGAAACAATCCTTACTGGCGGACAAATGACGATCCATGATCCTGATGAATTGATTTATGAAATTGCATGGAAATCTAAAGATGATTTACTAGATTTAACATTAACTTTCCCTGAAGATAAACAATTTCTATTAACATTATTTCAATAAAACCTATCACAATAAATGATGAGAAATTTAAGCAGTGCTTGGCATTACCTCAATCGCGGGTATTTCCCTTTCACCCGCGGGTAAACTCTTATATTATGATTATTTCATTTTTACTTTTTCAACGGCCGCTTCGTATATCAATTCATTATCGATTTTAATATATTGATTTTTCGCTGCCTTACAATAGCCTTCTTGTTCTAAAAAATCCTTCAACTCAGATTTCTTCGCAAAAATTTTTTCAATGACGTTCTGCTCCACTGCAGTTTCATCTGTTTTTTTAGCAATTGATACCCAATATATTTTTGACAAAATATTTCCCCCTTTGAATCAATTATTTATAAATAATTAAAGCTGAATGAATTACAGTTTGTTCCCCAATGTATAGAGTATTATATTTTATGTCTATTATTAAATAATCACTTAAATCTAAAAGAGCTTTATTAATATCATTTTCAAATTGCACAATATCATTATTTTGGATGGTTACTACTTGAGTCGCCTGCATCATATATTCCCCCTTTTCTTCTAATCATAGATTAAGAGGAAGTATTTGTCACAACAATATACTACCTTCCCTTATTTCAAATGATAATAATAGCCTCATCACCTTAACGTGTGGTTGATTTCCGTTCCCGACAGGGCACTTTCCTGGGGGCGTCCAGTCGGAACGGAAATCAACTTATATACAATACGTACAACAAATGTCATCCACAGCATTTGATATTTAACCCAAAAATAAGGAACAAACTATTTATATGGTAAAATATAATCAAAGGGATCGGAACATTTCCCACTTAAAAAACAAAATAAAATTAAAGTTTTAATACACAATAACATGATTAAAATGTCCAGTATTCAATTATTAATCTTCATTAGAAAGAAGGGTTTTTTTGAAAATTACTGCTATCCTCGAAAATTCAAAGTTAGATAAAAAATTAACAGCAATGCATGGTTTATCATTGTATATAGAAACAGAACAAATGAACATAATTTTTGATTTAGGCCCCAATCACTCCTATATAAAAAATGCACAAGCTTTAGGTATCGATTTAAATAAATCAAACGCAGTAATTATTTCGCATGGACACTCTGATCATATTGGAGGATTACGTTATTTGGATGAAGTAAATAAACATGCTCCAATTTATTTATCTTCGAATGCATTAGAATCGCATTGGTTAAAAATTGGACCCTATTATCATCATGTAGGAGCAAAGGATACTATAGAAAATTATGATAATCGTATGAAGTTTGTTGATGATGATATAGAAGTTTCAAAAGGAATTCATATTATTCATTTAGAGCCAACGAATGAATATACGAAAAACCTTTATAAAGGGGATAAGAAGGAATTAGACGATTTTAATCACGAAATAGTGTTAGTGATTGAAAACAAAAATGGTTTAGTATTATTTAGCGGTTGTAGTCATCATGGAATTGTAAACATAACTAAAACTATAACTGAAAAATTTCCAAATAAGAATATCAACGCCGTTATTGGGGGATTTCATTTAATTGATCTCCCCATTGTTAACACTTTAGGAAAGTCAAGAGAAGAAGTTATCTCAATTGGTAATACATTAAATGAAATGGAGATTGACTGTGTTTATTCTTGCCATTGTACTGGAGCAAAAGGATTTGACATTCTCAAAACCGTTTTAAAGGAAAAATTACAATCTTTTAAAACAGGACAAACTATTGAGCTTTAGTAGATGTTACAAAATTAGCTACTAAAATTTATTATTTTACCCTTTCATAGACAGAGAGATCTACCTTTAATCAATATAAATGTTATTACCGTAGTCTAAATGGAGAGATTCAAATAAAAATAATAGAGAGAACAATAATACTATCTTGTGCAGCTATATTCCTATTCATTGTTTTTAAAGCCGTATATTATGGTGTACAGGGAAATAAATCTTTGATTAAACCCCAAAGTTCAAATTATTATCAAATAATAGATAAAGATTTTAATAAAACAGTAGACGTTCCTTTTACTAGTATTACTTCATATAGGGGTAGTGCTGACTATATTTATATGAGCGTAGATCAAGAGAGTCCTTCTCTTGATAATAAAATTATTGAATATAATCGCAAGACTCAAAAATACAAAACTATATTTAATACCAAATTCGATATGCCATCAGTTCAAGGGGTAGAATTAAATGATAATTGGTTATTGTGGGTAGATGCCGATGAAAGTGGGTGGCAGCTAAATCCATATTTTATGAATTTAAAGATACAAGAAATTCACCCATTGACGAAAGAAAATGAAGAAAATGTTTTTAATGATTTTCCTGTACTAATTGGAGACTACGCAGCTTGGATTAAAATGAGTAGAAAAGATGAAAAAGCGGAAGTTATGCTTAAGAATCTCAAAACAGGCGAAACAACAAGTATATTTAATTTAAATAGCTTTTCATCTTTGTCCTCAAAGGATGGAAAATTATTATTTACTGATAAAAAAGATCATTTTGGATATATCTATTTGTATGATGTGAAAAGTAAAGAAATAAAAGAATTTAAGAGTTCTTATGAATTTATTGGTTGGGCAAGGCTTCTGAATGATCAACAATGGGTTTATCTAACATTTGACGCCCCATCTGAACCTTCAACTGGTGATGGTAAGCTAATTTTTTATGACGCTGCGACCAATCATTCGCAAGAAGTTGTTTCGGATATTAATTCGGTAAGTGAACTTAACACTGATTTTAATAATGAAGTATTTTTATATTTCAATGAAAATGGATACTATAAAAAATTTAAGATACAGGATCATCTATTAGTTGAGGATGGTTTGTTAGAAACACGTTATTTTTTTAGATTTTCAGCTGAAAATGGTATTTATATCTATGATCAAGAACTCCCAAATGAAAAATACAAATTAATTATCCAAAGTGAACTGCCTAACTAAAATAGCTATCCCTATCACTGAAAAATAGGGTTAGCCTTCTTCTTTGACACTCAATTCCTCACATTTTAGATCAAAAAAAGTGTTGGAGCACCAAAGCTCCAACACTCCCCTTCTAATACATTTTCAAATATTCTTCCCGCTCCCAATTGTGGACACGTGTACGGTAATTATTCCATTCTATTTCTTTAGCAGCTGTAAACTTCTCAAAGATATGATCTCCAAGTGCTTCACGTACGATAGGATCCATATCTAGTTCGATGAGTGCATATTCCAATGATGCCGGGAGACTGTCAATGCCATTTAATTCTCGCTCATCTCGTGTCATTTTATAAATATTTCGATCTACAGCGTCTGGAGGGGTTAGATCTTTGCGAATTCCATCGAGCCCAGATGCTAAAATAACGGCCATCGCTAAATATGGGTTTGCTGCTGGATCGACAGAACGAAGCTCGACACGTGTTGAAAGCCCTCGTGCAGCAGGAATTCGTATAAGCGGCGAACGGTTTTGAGCAGACCATGCTACATAGCAAGGGGCTTCATAGCCAGGCACTAAGCGTTTATAGGAATTAACGAGTGGGTTTGTAATTGCTGTAAAACCATGTACATGTTCTATAATTCCTGCCATAAAACTACGGGCTGTTTGGCTCAATTGTAATTCTGCATTTTCATCATAAAACGCATTTTTATCCCCTTCAAATAAGGATAAGTTGAAATGCATTCCGGAACCATTGACGCCAAATAATGGCTTTGGCATAAAGGTTGCATGCAGTCCATGCTGTGCAGCGATTGTTTTTACAACAAGTTTAAACGTTTGAATATTATCACAAGCTTCGATAGCATTTGCATACTTAAAGTCGATTTCATGCTGACCAGGGGCAACCTCATGATGAGAGGCTTCGATTTCAAAACCCATTTCTTCTAGCTCTAATACGATATCACGTCGACAGTTCTCACCTAGGTCTGTCGGAGCTAAATCGAAGTATCCTCCACTATCGTTTAGCTCAAGTGTTGGGTGTCCTTTTTCATCTAACTTAAATAAGAAAAACTCTGGCTCAGGTCCTAAATTAAATGAAGTAAAACCTAGCTCCTCCATCTCCTTTAAAATTCGTTTAAGATTTGAGCGTGGATCACCCTCAAACGGTGTACCATCTGGTCTAGCAATATCACAAATAAAGCGTGCCACTTTCCCCTTTTCAGCAGTCCAAGGAAAAATCACGAAGGTACTAAAGTCGGGACGTAAGTACATATCTGATTCTTCAATTCGCACAAAACCTTCAATAGATGAACCATCAAACATCACTTTATTGTCCAATGCTTTTTCTAATTGGCTAACTGGTATTTCAACATTTTTAATCGTTCCTAATATATCCGTAAATTGTAGGCGAATAAATTTCACATTTTCTTCCTTCACTCGACGTACAATATCTTCTTTTGTATAATGTTTCATTTCTCACCACTCCAATGTAATTTTTGTTAACATCATTTCTTTGTAACTGTTTTAAAAATACATTAAAAGGACAAAAAACGCAATAGACATGTCATGTTTCCTCACATCCATTTTTTCGAATATATTAATCTTATTTTGAGATAGATAGGATGCAAGGACACACGGTCTCAATTAAAAAAGTAGGTTGTATTCCAGTTAAATGAAATACAACCTACTCTCTTTAATATTGTAAAAGCATATTTACTAACACAACAATAATCACAACAGGTACTACTATTAACATCAATAGACGATATATTGAATAGAACCCTTGTCCCATTTGACTACCTATCAACAATTCCTTCTTCACAAATTCTTTATCAACTACATAGGCAATAAAGATAGCGATCAACAAATTGCCTAATGGAAGCATTAAATTTGATACTAAAAAGTCTGTTGCATCAAAAATTGTTTTCCCAAAGATCGATACATCTGCTAATGTACTTGATGAAAGCGCTGCTGGGATTGCGGCAATAAATACTACTACACCTAACAACATCGCCAATTTAGAACGAGACATACGACCCTTTTCAATAAATGCCGCTACGATAATTTCATATAAACTGAAGGAAGATGTTAGCGTTGCGAATAAAAATAATAATAAAAACATCGCTAAGAATATTTCACCAAATGGCATTTGACTAAACGCTGTTGGCAGAACCATAAATAGCAAGCCTGGTCCAGCTGCAGGCTCTAAATCAAAAGCAAACACAACAGGGAAAATCGCTAATCCTGCTAAAAACGATACAAGCACAGTTAAGAGTACAACGGAGCCCGCCGAGTTAGGCAAACTCACATCCTTTTTTAAATATGAACTGTACGTCACAAGACAAGAAAACCCTACTGCTAAACCAAAGAAGGACTGCCCTAACGCTTCTAATACAGCCTTACCAGTAATATTGGAAAAATCCGGCCACAAGAAGAATTTAACACCTTCCATTGCCCCATCTAATGTTACCGCTCGCACAACAAGCACTATAAACATGATAAATAATAAAGGCATCATCCACTTATTAGCCTTCTCTATACCATTTTGCACCCCAAGTGAAATGACTAGTACATTTATCAGCGTAAACAACCCTAAACCTAGCAATGTAATCCAAGGCGTTCCTACAATCTTTCCAAATAATTCACTAGGATCATTTACAGGATCAATAACAGCTCCAGCTACACCAAGCCCACTATATATAAAGATCCAGCCTCCTACAACGCTATAAAAAGTTAACAACAAAAAACAGCCCAGCACGCCCATTCGGCCAACCCATGCCCAGCCTGTTTTTGTCGGTGCAATTTTTTTATATGCAGTCACAGCTTCCGACTGTGTACCACGTCCTAAAACGTATTCTGATAATAACATCGGTAAACCAATTAACAAAGTAAAGAAAACAAAAATAAGGAAAAACGCTCCCCCACCACTTTGTCCAGTAACATACGGAAGCTTCCAAATTGCCCCCAGTCCAATTGCAGCTCCTGCCGACGCCAAAATAAAGCCTAGTTTACTAGACCATTGACTCTTTTGTTCACTCATCTCTTCAAACTCCTCTAACATTCTAAACTCTTCCTTATTTTACACTAAAATACTAAAATCGACTAGATGATAAATTTCTACCCGTCACTTCAATTCTTCTCTTACATTCTCATATAAAAAACCTCGAGCAATTTACAACTCGAGGTTCCAACTAATTATTTTGTTAAATACATGGAACGCTGATTAATAATCCATTTACGCATTGTTGTGAATAGTAACGCCATGATGACCGTTATTAAAATACCTTTCACAATATTAAATGGCAAGATTCCAGCTACGATCATTTTATATAGTGAATCACCAACAACAGGCTCCATACCTAAAAAGTAAGTGTACATAGGTAAAAATACTGCATAGTTCAGAAGGCTCATTCCTACTGCCATAATAATTGTTCCAGCAGCTAAACCTCCAACAAGACCTTTAACCGTTTTGAAGCGATTAAAAATAAAGCTCACTGGTAATATAAATAAAATGCCTGTTGTAAAGTTCGCCATATGTCCTACCGGTACTCCCGTTGGCGTGCCTGAGAAAATCCAGTCCAACACATTTTTAAATAATTCTACTAAAATACCGGCTATCGGTCCCATTGTGATTGCAGCTAGTAATGCTGGCATATCACTGAAATCCACTTCCAAAAATGCCGGGAATGGCGGAATTGGGAAATTAAAAAGCATTAACAAAAACGAAATACTGCTCAGCATACCAATCGTAATAAACGATTGAAGTTTCAAATTTTTCTTCATTGAAAACTCTCTCCTCTTTGCTGATTCAATCTCGCAAGAAGAAAGGCCACGACCTTATCCATTATTATTATGAAAAAACCCTTATGCAAAAGAGCATAAGGGAGAATAGGCATGATTAATAAACGCCATTGATTAGCTATTTTTGAGCAAGCACTGTGTGAAGACACATCGAAAAAAACGCTCGCACATAGCTAAATTCATAACAATGAATGACGATCGTACCTCCATCTTCTCCCATCCAGACTTTAACTGTCGGCCTTGGAATTACACCAAGTCAGCCATGCAAAAAACTTTGCACAGGTCGCGGGCTGAAGAGTCTTTAGTAAATCATTCGAGCCAATGTATTAAAAGTAACATTAGCGATTTACAACTCTATTACCGCCGGTCGGGATTTTCACCCTGCCCCGAAGATGAATCAATATTTTTTGTTTTATAACTTTACTATAATGAATTATTAAGGAAAAGTAAATAGCTTTTCAACAATTATGCCTCCATCGGATATTGGACACCCGCTGAAAAGTTACTTAAAACCGCATTCATCTCACCACCTATAGAGGTGAGAGACTTTTATAGCTGACGCTTTGCTTTCGCTACAAAAAACATTTGCTGAAAGAAGTTAAAAGATCCCGATTAAACTTGTATGTTTTGCCTCATAAACTGGCTCATCACCATAACTCAGGGTTGCTTTCCATTCCTCTATCGGCTTGCTCTAGGTCTCATCTGTGACGCTATGATTTGCTCCAAGGAGTCATCATGTTAGAATGGTCTACTTTTTAACAAGTATCATCCCTAGCTTTAAATAAGTAGCTCATAAATGGACAAGAGCATTCACGCACATATAGTGGCGAGAATGCTCCCAAAATTTACTTATACGTTTTTTGTTCTTCTATTTTGAAGTTTAACGTTATGCTATTTATGGCATATATTGTTTATTGGCTCCCACAGGCTTTGGTAAGAAATTTTTCAAATCAAATCCCTCCCAGCTCTCCTGTACCACATTATCTAAACGTACTTGTAAATCAAAGCTTGCAGCAGTGAGCATCATCGCTTCAATTAATTGAGTTGCACGAACGGCATCCATTGTTGTTAAATCAAGTGGCTCATTAAATGTAACGACAACACCTTCAGCTACCTCTTGCACAGTGTATGTCACATGTCCAGGAACGACCGGAACGTATCCATCATCTTTTTTATTTCCCATATCGACAAGAGCTTCTGTTACAGTAGAATAAGTCTTGCTAGAATCAGGTGATAAATACTCAGCCCCATTTTCATCTTTATATAAATAATAATTATAATGATTTTGTCTTGTTAATGCGATAGACTTATTTTGCTCCCCGTCTTCCTGAGACTCATCAGCTGTACCATCTGGATTTTCAATCTCAATCTCTTTATACTCTGAGTCTGAGAATGTATCCTGTACTGTTCCAACGTATTCGCTATTATCCGCAGAAGCAACATCATAGTCATTTTCTTGCGGCAATACATGAACAAGTTTATCGTCCTTCTCCTTCAATTCACCTTTATACGGGTGGTAATTAGTAAAGCCCTTTTCTTCCTCATCAATTTGCGGTGCATACTTTTCATACATTTGCAATGTTGTAGGCTTCTTTTTCCCAAAATCAGTGGCAACTTGTTCGTTCGGGATAATGTATGTCATTGGCACACTTTCCTTATCACGGTTTGCCAAACCAATGCGAAACACTACTGCGTTTGTTAAATCTTCCTCATAAACAGATGACCTTAGTGACATCATACGTGAATATTTTGATACAATATCAGATTCTATAATATCGTCATCGTTTTCAAAGCTTTTTGCAGCCCGATTATCTTGTATTGTAGAATATTGAGAAGTATCAGGAGCGTTAGCTTGATCCATATTTACCTCTTTATTATTCATGTACATAGACCCCACAAGTACTGTTAGGGCGAAAACAGCTGCACCACTCAGAAAAATAGGCCATTTACGTACGTTCTTCTTTGTTGTAGCGGTTTCGGTACTTACTTGTTGCGTATGACTATTTTGTTGTTGCTCTTTGGATATTATTTCGTCATCCATTGGTTGTTGTACGGCTTTTTGAAGATGGATATTATCCTGTAAGCGTGCATCTGCCAATAATCTATTTAATACTTCTTCTTTCGAACGGCGGTCAGAAAGCTTAGGGGCATTATTTAATACATGTTCAAATTGGTCATCATCAAATTGATTATGCGTCATTGCCGTTTCGCCTCCTGTTCTCTAACCTGTTGTAGCTGTTGCCTTAAAAATTTTATGGCACGATGCTGAGTGGTTTTTACTTTCGCTTCTGTCCAATCTAGTATTTGCGCTGTTTCCGCAATCGATAAATCTTGAAAGTAGCGCATAATAATGACCATTTTTTGGTCACCTGTACAGTTTTCAAGTGCGGATTGTACCTGCATAAATTCATCACTAGCTTGTAGCATATCTTCCGGTGATGGTGTGGTTGAATGTAGCTGTTCCGTTTCCCAATCAAAAAAATCGAGTGAATGTTTTTGACGCACAGCCTGCTTTCTAAAATGATCAATCGCGACATTTTTAGCAATAGCAAAAAGCCATGTCTTCTCGCTGCTATTTCCTGCAAACTGATCATATGAACGTAATACACGAACATAAACCTCGTGCGCTAAATCCTCAGCAAGTGTACGGTTTTTTACTAAATAAATAAGAAACTGGAACACGTCTTGATGGTATTCATCGTATAGCCGATGGAACACGGAGTCATTCAAAGCACTCCACCCCCGTTCAATTATATTTGTCGTCTAAATGTTCACAGAAGTTACATCCAATTAATACCATTTTATCAATTATACATCGGCATAATTGCATCCGCTGAAAGAACTTAGTAGTGATGTATTAATCGAATGGTAAATAAAACGTGAAGGTAGTACCCTCTTTCAGCACACTATCTACCATAATATTGCCTGAATGAGCCTTGACAATATTTCTAGCAATAGCTAAACCTAGGCCAGTTCCACCTTTGGAACGTGTACGTGCCTTATCTGCTTTATAGAAACGTTCAAAAACATATGGTAAGTCCTCTTGTGGAATGCCATGCCCTGTATCCTGAACAGAAATTTTGGAAAAAGTCGGCTCTTTCTCAACCTTTACCGTTACTGACCCTTCAGTAGTATGACGGAGAGCATTATCAATTAAATTCGTTAACACTTGTTCAATCCGATCCTCATCTATACTAATCGTAGCTTCGTCATTAAATTCACTGTCAAATACTAGACGTACATGCTTCTCTTTTGCAACCTGTGCAAATTTTTGAGTAATACGTTCAAATGTTGAATTAATTGGGAGCTCATCCTTGTAAAGAGTCATATGGCCGGATTCCATACGTGCAAGATCTAATAAATCTGTTACGAGGCGTCCCATACGTTTTGATTCATCATAAATTATTTTAGTAATCTCATTTCGTTCTTCTTGATCTTGAATAAAATCATCATCCATTAAGGCCTCCGAATAGCCTTGAAGCATCGAAATTGGCGTCCGTAACTCATGAGACACATTGGCAATAAAGTCTGAACGTAGTTTTTCTAAACGATGTTGCTCTGTCATATCACGAATAACTGCAACGGCTCCACGTATCGATTCACCACTATAAAGGGGGCTAATCGTAAACGTATAGTAACTTCCATCCATCTCGATTTCTTCTTCAAGCTTATCCTCAAACATCAGGACATGGTCAAGCATATGATAAAGCTCTGGTGGAATTGGTTTAGCACTTTGCGAGCCTTTATTGACAAACCATTTTTGCATTAAACGCTCTGCCGGTGGGTTGCTTAATAATATTGTACGATCACGATTAAACGTAATAACCGCATCAGTCATCGATGTCAAAATATTTGATAGCTGTTCATTTTCTTGATTGATAACTTCTAGATTGTGTTTCAATTGTCGTCCCATTTGATTAAAAGCAACAGCAAGCTGGCCGATTTCATCATTTTGTGTTGTCGGCATTTTCGCTTCAAAATTTCCTTTAGCAATTTCAAACGCCAATTCACGCATTTTACGCAGTGGTGATGTAATTCGTGATGATAGGAAAAAGGCAAAGAATGTCGTAAGGACAAAGGCAATGACAGCAGATAAAATGACAATTTTCGTCGTTTCATTCGATGTTTTATGTAGTACATCTGGACTTTGATAAATAAAGACCGCTCCGTGCACTGCATTTTCTACATTTAATGGGAAACCAAGCACGACATATGATTCCATTGTTTCCTTGTCTGTAGAAGACGGCATCATCATTTCTTTAATGATTGGTTCATCGGATTGAAAAATTTCGTGGAAAGATTTATTAGCTAGTATCGTATCTTGTATTTCTTTTTTATTTACACCTTCCTGCAAAGCAAACGATACTGCTTCATGGTTAATTGCAATAAGCGCATTCGTACTTTCAGGTAAAATTTCTTTTAATAATTCAGAAGTCGACTCCGCCGTTTCATTATCATCTACTATACTTGCAACAGTTGTTGCTATTTGACGCAAAGAGCTTTCTGCTTGCTGCATATGGTAATTTTGAAGAAACTCGAGCATTAAAACCGTGAAAACAAACAATACAAATGAAACGAGAAGCAATATGGTTACCCATAGCTTCCCGACAACACTATTCCATATTCTATTCATTAACAACCTCAAATTTGTAGCCAACGCCCCATACAGTAACAATCATCTTTGCAGCGTTTTCAGATACACGGTTGAGCTTTTCGCGTAAACGTTTGACATGTGTGTCAACTGTACGTAAATCGCCAAAGAAATCATAATGCCAAACTTCTTTTAGTAATTGTTCACGGTCAAATACTTTGTCTGGCGATTTCGCTAGGAAATAAAGTAATTCATACTCCTTAGGCGTTAAATTTACCTCGATACCTTCTGCTGTTACACGATGAGCATCATGATCAATCATTAAATGTTGGAACACAACTAAATCTTTTGAAGAAGATGCATTTGTCGAAGGTGAGAATGCTTGTGAACGACGTAATATGGCCTTCACACGTAAGACAACCTCACGAGGACTAAATGGTTTTACAATATAATCATCCGCTCCAAGCTCGAAGCCTTGTACACGATTCGCTTCTTCGCCTTTCGCAGTTAATAAAATAATCGGTGTTGCTGCTCGTTCGCGAATTTCCGCACATACTTCAAGCCCGTCTTTTTCAGGCATCATAATATCTAATAAAATACAATGATACTCTTTTTCTAAAGATTTTTCGATCGCTTGTTCACCATTTTCTGCTTCGTCAACAAGGTACCCTTCTCGCTCTAAATACATTTTTAATAAGCGTCGAATACGATCCTCGTCGTCTACTACTAATACTGAAATATTTTCTGACACTTTCACGATCCCTCTCTTCTAATCTTTCTCTACCCTCTATTGTACATCGTACAGCACATATTGAAAAGAAAAGAAAGCCTCCTTGCCACAGCAAGAAGGCTTTCTTTCTAATTACTAGCGACGTAAAAAATCTCATATGTGCTCAAATTAATCAGTTTTTTTAAAACGGATTCATTTCAGTTTAACTTGCAGCGTATGAGTGTAAACCTGCAATAATCAAGTTAACAGCAATTAAGTTAAACAGAATAATTCCGAAACCAATTAATGCTAACCATGCAGATTTTTCACCTTCCCAGCCTTTAGATAAACGTAAATGTAGGAACGCTGCATAGAACAACCATGTAATAAGTGCCCACACTTCTTTCGGATCCCATCCCCAGAAACGACTCCACGCTTGTTGTGCCCAAATCATTGCAAAGATTAAGGCCCCTAACGTAAATACTGGGAAACCAATTAACACTGAACGGTAACCGATTTCATCTACTAAATGTAAATTTACTCTCTGGACAAATGGTTGGAAAATCGCACTAATTCGACGTCGACCAATTAAACGAATTAACAGGTATAGGATTGAACCTACTAATAATGACCAAACAACAGTTGTTAATTTCTTGGCATTTATGAGCGCTGGCATTTCTACTAATGGAGACATGCCATGTTCTTCTACTGCCTTATATTCATTCATCCCAAATAGTGGCGGCATATTGTAGGTAATTTGACGTTCAGTGCCTTCTTTATCAACATAAGTATAGTTTGACTCGTAGCCCATCGCACTAAAAATTGAAGTAGCAACTACGAAACCAATTACTACCACAAGGAAGAACATTACTGCTTCTAACCAAAAACGTTGTTTAGAAGGCTTTTTCAAATCAACTACTTTTAATAAATAAATTAGTCCTGCTACAGCACTAATCGCTAAAATCGATTGACCTAAAGCAGCTGTAATAACGTGAATTGTTAGCCAGTGACTTTGTAATGATGGAACTAATGGACTTACTTCATTAGGGAACATCGCTGCATAAGCGATAATCAGTAACGCAACTGGTAACGCTATCAAGCCAAGTGCTGTTAGTCGATAAATAAAATAAATTAGGATGAATGCCGCTACGATGAACATCCCGAACGCAGTGGTAAATTCAAACATATTACTAACAGGTGCATGACCTGTATAAATCCAACGAGTAATAAAATAACCAAGCTGCGATAGGAAACCAATAATTGTAACAATAATTGCAAGTTTGCCCCATTTATCAGTATTTTTTCCTGTAGCATTCGATTGCTTTATCGAACCACCAAATAATAATGTTGCTACTAAATAAGCTATAAAGGCTACAAATAACAAGTTTCCACTTATATCAATCAAACTCATAAGGTGCTGTCACCTTCCTTTTTTTTAATGCCACGCTTTTTAGGCTTCTCGGCGTCTTCAGGCTTTTCTAATTGATCTTCATATTGTGGCAGTTCAGCAAATGAAGTAACGGCATCTAAATCCTTTTTCATACTGAACATATTTTTATTCACATGGGCAGCCATTAACACTCGACCATCCGGCTCCACCTGTAACCATAAACGTCGGTGATTCCAATACGATCCAATCACTACACCAATCATGAAAATAATACCACCTACAAATAAAATTGGTACTGTACTATCTTTACGAATTGTAAAGTTTGACGAATCTCGTGTATCTGCACCAGCAAATTTCATTCTATATTTGTTTTCACCAAGTGGTTCAAGCGGTGGCTTCATAATTTCTACAAAACTTACTTCACCTTTTGGAGTTTCTGGTGTTTTCATTCTAAATAAAAATGCTGGATTATTTGGTATTGATGTTTTTGTCTGTGGTTCTCCATTTTCAAAACCAGAAAAATCTGGTGTGTAAATAAGAATTTCAACTGATGAACCATTTCCTAAATCATATTCTTTTTTAGGATTCGTTAAATCAATTTCAATTTGACCAAGTGATTCATCTTCATTTGCTTTATTCACCAAATTAAAATTCATCTGCTTCAATTCATTAAGACGATAATTCATTTGATACAGCGCAAAACCATTTTCTTTTAACGGATGATTAACACGAATCGAGTAATCCTTCACTTTTTCAAGATTGTCTAAATCCCCTGGAAGAGCACCCTCAGGTTGTTTGTATAATGTAACGTCTGTTTGGTAGTTTTTCGCCATAACATTTACACCTTGAGCCAATTGCTCGCCCTGGGGCTTATTGTCATGGGTTTCCAAAGTAAATTCATTATTTTTAATAAAATAGCCGTCCATACCTGGTATAGCTCGTGTTTCTCCTTCACGGATCCAAATCGTCTCATCCACATGAAAACCAGGTACTAAACGCAACATAACACCTGCTAAAAAGATAATAAGACCGACATGATTTATGTATGGACCATACCGAGCAAAACGGCCGCGCTCTGCTAACAGTGCACTTCCATCGCGACGAACCTTATATTTTAATTCAGTCATTTTTTGCTCAACTTTATCTAGGGTTTCGTCAGGGTTTTGCACTTGTCCTTCCGCAATGATGCGTTGACGCTTCATGAAACTTTCATGACGTTTAACGCGTTGATTTTTCAAAGATTTATGCAATGGTATACCACGGTCTAAACTCGCAACAATAATAGAGATCGCGAGCATACCTACCAAAATTTGGAACCACACAGTAGTGTACAAATCTGAAAGTCCTAAATTATTGTAGACTTTGCCAAACCAGCCATACACTTTCTCATAATACTCTGCTTTGTTAGCTTCTGGAGCATTAACATACATTTCTTGCGGTAGAATTGTTCCAATTGACGCAGCGACTAACGTGATAATAATGAGGGTAATTCCCACTTTGACACTCGAAAAGAAATTCCAAATTTTATCAATAAATGTTTTGTTATACGTTTTTGAACGAATCGCCATACCATCATAGCGCATATCTACAACTTTTGTTTCTTTACCTTCCTCAGTTAAAGGACGACCACATTTCTCACAAAGCTTCGTGCCATATGGGTTACTATGACCACACGCACAAATGATGTTTTCCATAGTCATTACTCCTTATTTCGGCTTCACTAATTCCATATACGAAGCAATTTTTTCCTCCGTCATCTCACCAGTAATAATTTTGACTACCTTACCATCTGGATCAATAAGGAGTGTTGCGGGTAATTGACCTACATTGTAGGCAGTCATAACGCTTTTTGTTTTGTCAATAACAACTGGGAACGTTAAATCGTATCTATCGACAAAACTCTGTACTTCAAAATCTGTTTGGGCAATATTGACAGCCAATGTTTGTACACCTTGATCTTTATAGATTTTATACTGACGGTCTATTGCAGGCATTTCCTTCTCGCATGGCTTACACCATGTTCCCCAGAAGTTCAAAAATACTCCCTGCCCTTTATAATCAGACAGCTTATGTTTCTCACCGTTTAAATCTACTAACGTGAAGTCTGGTGCTTTAGAGCCTACTTCTATTAACTCTACTTTATCCTTTGTTGCTGTTCCGTATACCGTGTAACCAATTGCTAATACTAACACTGCTAAAATAATGGTACGTATTACGAGACGTTTTTTCTTTTTCTCCAAGTTAATAAACCCCCCTATCAATTACGGCTTAGAGTAACTTCTATTGACGCTAAGCTTTTCATACAAACATTGATATATGTATAGATTTTACCGTCTAATTTACAACATTTATGTTTGTCATATTCTATACTTGCCATTCGCTTGTGCGCCTAACACCACCTGATAAACAATAGCAACAATTTCAACAGGTTAATCTTGATGTACTATTCTCACCTATTATAGCAAAATAAAACAAAAACGCTTAGCTAATAATTATGAATGATTTATGAACGATTTCACCACAAAGAAAGTGAAAACATTACTATACACATAGTAATATTTCACTTTCTTAAGTAAATACCCGGTTATCCGATTTTCCCTGTCTCTGCTAACACTCGCAATTGTTTCACTTCATGCTTTGTCAATTCACGATATTCCCCCGGTGTTAGCCCAAATAAATCTAAAAAGGCAAAGCGCTCACGTTTCAGTTTAACAACAGGAGTACCGATTGCTTCGAACATGCGACGCACTTGACGATTTCGCCCTTCGTGAATAGTAATTTCACAGATTGCCTTTCCTGCCTTTTCATCAAAAGAAGTCATACTAACTTGTGCTGGTGCAGTTTTGCCATCTTCTAGCTTAATTCCTCGTTGTAGTTTTTTTAATCCTTCAATCGTTGGAACACCTTTGACACGAGCAATGTACGTTTTGTCGATTTTAAATTTCGGATGCGTCAGCATATAGGAGAATTCTCCATCATTTGTCAATAGTAACAAGCCAGATGTATCATAATCAAGACGCCCTACTGGGAAAATACGTTGTGGAATATGCTTAAACAAATCTGTGACAGTTTTGCGTCCTTTGTCGTCTGTTACAGCCGATATCGTTCCACGTGGTTTATATAGTAAATAATAAACCTTATCTTCTTTCTCAAGCTTAACGCCTTCCACTTCTATCGTATCTGAGTTGGAAACCTTTGTACCTAACTCACGCACTACGACTCCGTTCACCTTTACTTTACCTTCTACAATCAATTGCTCCGCCTTACGTCTTGATGCAACTCCTGCATATGCAATGACCTTTTGTAATCTTTCCATACTTTCACCTCTAGTTTTCTTTCACCTTGGTTTAGACACCAAAATCTAAACCTCATTCATTTATTAGGAATAAGGCTATTTTTCCCGCTAATCTGTGAAAATTATGTCACACTTTTGTGCATTAATCAATTATGCCTCGGCATAATTGCGTCCGGAATCGGCTTTGTGCTTGTACAAAGAACTCCTTTCCGATTCCGTGACATCCGCCGGAGGCTTTAGGCCAACAGGTGTTTTTTGTGCGAAAGCGCAGTGCTAACGTAGCGTCAGCAACATGATGTTGGTCACTCAGTCATTGCCACAGGACGTGGCGTTCTCAGACTGAGTTCCTAAATTTCAGCGGGTGTCCAAACACCCGCTGAAAGAAGTGAAAGAAAAACTAATTACATGCGAATAATTAAACTATTTTAAATAATTTTTCACCAGCTATTTTTCTTTCAATTTATAGCTAAATTTCATCTCGCATTAACAGGCCGGGATCAGTTGGGATGCATTGATTAAAGTTTCACTATATCCAAAACCCTTATTCCTTTTCATTTATTTCTAGTATACTCTGTTCGTCAAATAGCAAATCGCTTTCATTTATGAAAATTTTAATAAATCCCGACTGATGTAATTGCTGTCGCGCACGATAATTAGCCGCAGGACGCGTTGTGCTTAGACTGAGTTCCATAATTTCAGTTAGTGTCCCGCCATCGACTGAAACCTTCTCGACAAAAAAATTGCTGAATGAAAATAAAAAAATCAGCGTATCGCTTTTAACGATCCGCTGATTCAACAGTTACTGGCGTTGCATAAATACGCTGATCACCGATAAAAATGGATAATACAGCTTCCTGACGTTTCCTAGAAACATGTAATACCTGCCTTACTTTAGCCTTTTCCTCACTAGTTAACTGCAAACGAATTGGCTGCTCTAAACGTATTGCAAGCTTTTTGTTCACATTATATTTACCTTTTTTCACTACTGTTTCAAGACTATATTCTTCCCACACTTTGTTGGCTAATCCCCGATGTACATTCCAGTCATCTGACTCATTCAAGGTGACAACAATACAGGTTTGCCCGTCTTTTTGGAAGGCGGTTGCGAGGGTCCGACCAGCGACCTTTGTAAAGCCTGTTTTTCCAGCAAATGCTGAGCCTTTTGCTGATTTTAATGCACTGACAGGTTGTTGTCTCTCATCTATGTCACTAGCAACCCCTGACCCTTCTCGTAATAATCGGTGCTTATTTTCCCATAACATCCCGTTTTCAGTATTGGCACGAAATAAAACTGTTGAGGCAATCTTCTTGAACGTTTTATTTTGCAGAGCAATTCTCAGCATCTCAGCAGTATCTCTCGCAGACGATAAATGCTCATCATGGTGCAAGCCAGATGGGTTCATAAATACTGTATTTGTGAGACCCGAAACAACGGCTCGCTCATTCATTAACTTTACAAACCCTTCTACTGATCCCCCAGCATGCTCTGCTAAGGCTGTTGCTGCGTCATTACCTGAGCGTAGCATCAAACCATATAACAGTGTTTCCACCGTAACTGTTTCACCCGCCTGCAAGTAAATCGACGAACCTTCAGCCATTGCAGCTTTCGGAGAAATAACTACTTCATCTTGAAGATTGCTATTTTCGATAGCAACGAGCGCTGTCCAAATTTTTGTTAAGCTAGCAATTGGTAACCGTGCATCACTATTTGATTCTAATAATACACGCCCCGTATCACCATCTAAGACAGCATATCCACTACCCCCTCGCGCGAAACTGGTTTGCGGAAGCATTAACATTACCACGACTATCATGAACAATATTAAACGTACTAACCGAAGCAACGAGCCACTCCTTATTAAAAGTAATTGGAAATCTAGATTATATTTATGTTTCAAGCAAAGCATTATACCTATCAATTATACCTCGGCATAATTGCGTCCGGAATTGGCTTTGTGCTTAGGCCTGCACGAGGGCCGACACGATGTCGGTCATTTCGGTAATGCCACAGGACGTGGCGTTTTTACCGATGCAGGTCAGGTAGCCGTTATCGCATGGATGCGATGATTTTAGGCTAACATCCTTTGTGAATTCCTTTCCGATTCCATGACATCCGCCGGAGGCTTTGGGCCACCAGGTGTTTTTTGTGCGAAAGCGCAGTGCTAACGTAGCGTCAGCAAAATGGTTTTGTCTGTGCGAAAGCATAGCGACAGCAAAAGGGTTTTATCTGCGCGAAAGCGAAGCGGCAGCGGCAACAACATGATGTTGGTCACTCAGTCATTGCCACAGGACGTGGCGTTCTTAGACTGAGTTCCTTTATTCCAGCGGCTCACCCGCTGAAAGAAGTTAATTCGGCCTTGCTCATTTATTTGACTCCACTAAAAGTTTCTTGGAATTTCGTCATAAATAGATCGGTTTCTTGCTCTGTTTCAACTAGCTCATCTTCAGGTAAAGCCGGCATTTCTTCTATACTATTTAAACCAAAGTAGTTTAAGAATTCTTTTGTAGTACCATATAAGATTGCACGTCCTGTCCCTTCCGAGCGACCAACTTCCTTAATTAACCCTCTAGAAGCGAGCGTTTGTATTGGTCTTTCACATTTCACACCGCGCAAATCTTCAATTGCCACACGTGTAATTGGTTGTTTGTATGCCACAATCGCAAGTACTTCGAGTGAGGCTTGAGATAATGATTGAACCGTTGGATTTTCTACTAATCTTTGAATCGTATCTGCAAGTTCTGATTTTGTGATCAGCTGATAAACTCCAGCTATTTCTTTCACTGTAACGCCTCTAGCTAAATCTTCTTCATATGTTGTACGTAACGCTTCCATTGCCTGTACTACATTTTCTTCCACTTCGCCTAAAAGCTGCGATAATTGTTTAATAGTTAAGCCATCGTCTCCTACAACAAATAATAAGGCTTCTATTCTACTCTGTAGCATTATTGTTTTCGTCATCATCCCATTCCTCCTTCTGTAAAGTAACCGTTAATTCTTCAAAGTTACCATTTTGCTCTACGATGACGACCTGACGTTTCATCAGTTCAAGAAGGGATAAAAACGTCAAAATAAGCGTTGGCTTATCTTCATAGGGAAAAAGCTCGAAAAATGATGCACGTCCACCTGTAGACCGTAATGAATCGACCACTGAACGCATTTGATCCTTCACTGAGCGTTCCTGTCTCGCTACAGTTGTTTTTAGTGGTTTTTTTAATTTTTTTCGACGCATCAGTTTTTGAAAGGCCCCAAGCATATCATAGATGTTGACGTTCAAATCAAATAACGCCATTTGCTCATCTGATGCTAACTCTGATAAATCTGCTGGCGACCTTGTAAATACCTGTGCCCGATCTGTTTCAAGCTCTTGCAGGCTACTCGCCGCTTCTTTATACTTCTTATACTCTATTAAACGTTGCACCAGTTCTTCACGAGGGTCTGGACCGTCGACTTCTAATTCGGCATCTTCCAGCTCACCTTCATGAATCGGCAAGAGCATACGACTTTTAATAGCCAATAATGTTGCAGCCATCACTAAATATTCACTAGCCTCATTTAACTCCAATACCTGCATAGCATGTAAATGGTCGATATATTGTTGAGTAATTTCAGCCATTGGGATATCATAAATATCAATTTCCAATCTGTGAATTAAATGCAATAATAAATCAAGAGGCCCTGAAAAGGCTTCTAATTTTACTTCATAAGACATTGTTTTACCACCCTGAGATTCTATGTTCTTTTAGTATAGTGGAAAGGAGTCCAAAATGCATCCACAGCATCATACTTTATTTATAGACTACTGCGCATATTTCAATGGTCATCAAGATTTTTTTGAATGCCATGAAGTACTTGAGGAATTCTGGAAGGATATTGCTCCAGGTGATAAAAAGCACCCTCTCGTTGGTTACGTACAGCTCGCAACAGGTCTATATCATTGGCGACGTGACAATTATATAGGCGCTGCACGAATATTAGAAAAAGCACTCAATAATTTTCAACATAATATGGGGCATATTTTTTTTGACGAAATCGACTACGATAAACTAGTAATACAACTATCAGATTCACTTTCTGCTATCCGAATGGGCAAGTCCTTCCAAGCATTTCAGCTTCCGCTTTCGCCCATATTGGAGGAATTAACGTTAGCGCGTATACAGCTTTTACCATCAAGTAGCTCTGACTATCTTCTTCATAAACATATGCTTCGAGACCGCTCACATATTCTTGCAGAGCGACAAGAAAGCAAACAAAGAAAAAGCAGACGTCAATGATCGTCTGCTTCTTCATCGATACAATTTATACATTTTTGAACAAATTTACGTGTTTCCTCTGTTGCACGCACGCATTCATACTGACCAAGTTCTGCCACTTCCTGTAGCATTTCCTTCGCAACACCTTCACCTCTATAAGAAGGGACAACGGAAACATGTTGAATCGTAGCTACATTAATACTGTCTGTTACAAGTCCAACAATGCCAATATACTCATCGTTCTTTTTCCATAAATATAAGACCCAATTATCATCATTTTCATAGGAGTGGATTGTCTCTTTGAGCTTTTTTATGTCTTTTTCGTTAGGCATAAACGAGAGTAGCCCCATTGCTATTTTCTCGAAAGCTTTTTTATATCGAATTAACATATTTGTCTATTCCCTCTTTTTCTAGCTGTACATAATCTTTGACTATCCTACACGATTTGTACTTGTATCGCAAGTCAATTTCTGTCTTACGAACCAGGTCCGAGAATACCCTTAGACGCCAACACCCAATAGACAACGCCCCACAACAAAATAAAAGTTGAAATGGACGCCAATAATACCCATTTGTTTTTTCTCAAATTTACTCACCCTTTTTTAACGTTAGCGGGAGATCGTTTTGTACAATATCTTCATAACTTTCGCGTCGAATTGCTAATTGATGCTTGCCATTTTCTACAAACACAACTGCTGGGCGTGGAACACGGTTGTAGTTACTCGCCATAGAATATCCGTAAGCACCAGTACAGAAGATTGCTAGCACATCACCAGAAGTTGTTTCCTGAAGCTTAGCATCGATAATTAATTTATCGCCCGATTCACAAAGCTTACCAGCCACTGTATATGTTTCATTTTTTGATTCATTCGCTTTACTTGCAATGACCGCCTCATACTTCGCATCATATAATGCTGGACGAATATTATCACTCATGCCACCATCGACAGCAATATATTTACGAACATTAGGTACTGTTTTTTGTGAACCAATTGTATACAGTGAAGTTCCTGCATCGCCTACGAGTGATCGTCCTGGCTCAATCCAAATTTCCGGCATAGTTAGACCAAGTACAGTCGCTTTGTTCTTTACAACCGTAATCATATCCTCTACATATACTTGCGGCTCAAGCGGTGCATCTTCCTCAGTATAACGAATTCCGAAGCCCCCTCCTAAGTTTAACACAGTACATGTGAAATCGTGAGACTTGTTCCAATCAGAAATTTTATCAATCAATTTTTCCCCTGCTAAGCCAAAGCCAGCTGTGTCAAAAATTTGAGAACCGATATGGCAGTGTAGTCCTAGAAGCTCTAGGTATTCATGGTTAAAAGTTTGTTGGAAAGCCTCATCTGCTTGACCATTATTTAAGTCAAAGCCAAATTTAGAATCTGCTTGACCTGTCGTAATAAAATCATGTGTATGTGCCTCAACTCCTGGTGTGACACGTAGTAAAATACGCATTTTTTGTTGACGGCGCTCTGAAATCTCTTGTAAAAGCTGAATTTCATAGAAGTTATCCACGACAATACAACCAATTTTCGAGTCAAAAGCTAATTCTAATTCAGCAATGCTTTTATTATTGCCATGGAAATGAATGCGCTCTGCAGGGAATCCAGCTTTTAAAGCTGTAAATAATTCCCCTCCAGAGACAACATCTAAAGATAGGTTTTCTTCTGCCGCTAATTGGTACACAGCTACACATGCAAATGCTTTTGAAGCATAAGCTACTTCTGCTTTTACACCTAGTTTTTTAAACGTATCAATAAAGCTTCGTGCACGCTTTCGAATAAGCGCTGTATCATACACAAATAAAGGTGTACCATACTCTTTTGCAAGCTCTAGTGTATCTACCTGTCCAATTGTTAAATGACCATCTTCAGAAATCGCTTGTGTTCCATATAAATGCATGTGCATCTCTCCCTTTTCACATCGTTCCATCTTGTGATCAATTGCACCTCAATTTTAGAATGAATGTAGCAACCTTAAGCTACTATCCTTATTTAGAGGGATTACTTTATTCAATACCGTGTCGTATTTTGTTGAATAAAAATAATTTTTGCAAAAATCACAAAATACTATAGATGAACTTTATCACATGAAAAAAACGAGTGCAACGGCTTCTACGATCTTTTTCGCTGTTTAGAATCGACTACATAAGGTCTTAATGCATCTACTGTCATTGGGAAACGGATAAGTACACGAAGCATCGCATTCGGAAAGAACGGAATAAGCGGCCACAAATACGGCGCTTGCATCGGACGCAATGAACATAAATACGTAAATAAGATAAAGATCCCGATAAATAACCCATTAACTCCCCAAATACCAGTCATTATTAATAACGCTAGTCTAAAGAATTTAACGGAGATACCTAGCTCATAAGACGGAATAATAAATGTCAGAATAGCTGAAACAGCTGTATATAACACTACCTCTGGAGAGAATACCCCAACATCAATTGCAATCTGACCAATAACTATACCTGCAACCAACCCCATCGCAGTCGATAAAGGTGATGGGGTATGAATGGCGGCCATCCTCAAAAATTCTATCCCTATATCTCCAATCAGTATTTGCAGTAAAATTGGGATATGCGATTTTTCCTTTTCACCTAAAAAGGATAACGCATCCGGTAAATATGTCCCATGCGTTGCAAATAAATACCATAAAGGCAATAATAATAAACCAACAACTACTCCAAAATAGCGCATAAAACGGACAAAGGTTCCAACTGTCGGTGCCTGTCTATACTCCTCAGCGTGTTGCAGTAAATGAAAAATTGTTGCAGGTACAATCATGACAGAAGGTGATGTATCGACCATAATGATTATGTGGCCCTCTAGTAAATGCGCTGCGGAAATATCCGGTCGTTCCGTATAACGGACAAAAGGAACTGGATGGAACTTTTGTTTAAACAGCCATTCCTCTAGTGATTTATCAGCCATTGTCAAGCCATCATGGTGAATTTGTCCAAGGCGCTGTCGCAATTTATCGAGCATTTCATCATTCGCAATACCCTTTATATACGCAAGTGCGACATCGGTTTGACCGATTTCGGATATTTTATGTAGCTCGAAACGTAAATTACTATTACGAATTCGCCGACGAACCAAACCAACATTTTGTGAAATACCTTCAATAAAGCCGTCCCTAGAACCACGAATAACCTTTTCATTATCAGGCTCCTCAGGTGAACGCCCTGGATAACTTCGAATATCAGCAACATAGGCATAACCACTTTTAGTTACAAAGGTTACTTGTCCACTTAATGTATCTACTAAAAAGGTTTTGCGTTCCGTTTCCTCTGATCGGCCTTGGAAATTGAAATAGGCTTCAAAATACTCCTTTTCATCCTCAACATCAATGTCCTCATCAGGCAACATATTAGAGAGTAATTGCGTTAACACTACTCCGTCTACAAGTCCGCTTATATATACGCAAAGAACCGGCAAATCTTTGACAAATAGATGCTTAATATTAACGTCAAATGATTCACCGTCACCAAATTGCTCTTTAAGAAAACTTTCGGCTTCTTCTAAGCTGTTAAATAGTTTGTTTGTCATGCTGTCACCATTTTCTTAAATGTCTTTTTTTACTTCTTCCTGTTCAACTGTGGCACTTGTGGCCATCCAATTTTTCAATTGGGCTAGAATTTTTTTCTCTAATCGTGATACCTGAACTTGTGATATACCAAGCCTGTTAGCAATTTCAGTTTGGGTACAATCTGAGAAATATCGTAAATAAATAATTGATTGCTCTCTAGGCTCAAGTCTTGTGAGCACCTCTTTTAGTGGAATATAGTCAAATGGCTGCTCGGATTTTTCGTCCTTCATCTGATCCATTAATGTAATAGAATCGCCTTCACTTTCATACAATTGCTCATGCAAGGAAGCAGGATCTCTCAATGCATCTGAAGCTGTTACAATTTCCTCAGTTGTGACACCAAGAACTTGTGCTAATTCATAAATGGTTGGCGGATGCTCATTTTTCTTAATGAATTCATCAGTTGCATGACGAATTTTAAAATTAAGCTCACGAATAGATCTGCTAACTTTTACCATACCATCATCCCTTAGAAAGCGCTGAATTTCACCGATGATCATTGGTACAGCATATGTCGAAAACTTTACATCATACGTTAAATCGAATTTATCCACAGACTTCATGAGTCCTATGCAACCAATTTGGAATAAATCCTCGAGCTCCACACCTCTACTTGTAAAGCGTTGGACGATAGACCACACAAGCCTCGTATTCCCCTCAATCATTCGTTTACGAGCCTCATGATCGCCCTGCTGTGCACGTGCAATTAAATCTCGCATTTCTTCCTGTGACAATAGCTTATCGGACGACTGTTCTAGCGGCTTCACAATCGCACCCTCACATTACCGCTGTTCGAACCGAGTAAAATTTCTTCGTAAACGTGACAGTTGTACCTTCTTGCCACTTGGACATTACTGTCAACTGATCTGAAAAACTATCCATAATTGTAAAGCCCATACCTGAACGTTCCATCGCACTTTTCGTCGTATATAACGGCTCCATTGCTTGACTTACATCCTCAATGCCAATACCTTTATCCAAAACAGACACGGTCACAATATCATCCTCACGTTTTGCATGAACTGTAACAACGCCTTTACCATCCTCTTCATAACCGTGAATTATAGCATTGGAAACAGCCTCTGAGACAACCGTTTTAAATTCGGACAGCTCATCAATAGTTGGATCTAATTGTGCGATAAAGCCTGTCACAGCTACACGCGCCAAGGCTTCATTTTCACTAAGTGCTAAAAAAGTTAATGTCATTTCGTTATCCATTTACAATCCCCCTAACTCGCTCAATCGCTTCTTCTTCTGTTGCTTCCATCATCCACGGCCCTAAACCTGAAAATTGAAATACTTTTCGCATTGTCGGCGATGGATTCAATAAAACTGTTCGTCCAGCGACCGCCTCTAACTCGCGCATTCGACCAAGCACTAAACCTACACCCGAACTATCCATAAAGGAAAGTCCCTCTAAGTTCCAAATAATGGTCGTTACAGCTCCCTGAAAAATTGCTGTAGATATTTTAGCTCGAATTTGCTCTACTGCATGATGATCGAGCTCCCCAAATAAACGTATAACCACTGTCTCTCTTGTTACCATTTCTAATTGAAAATGCATGAACATCGCCTCCTCCTCGTGCAATTCCACATTCAATGTGGTGAATCCTTGCGGCTGACAGAACTAGTGCAAAGTCTTCCGAAATAGTGTCAAATCGACATACTTATAGCTTTTTAGGTTAAGTGCAGTATGGGATAAATCAACATTTTTTAAACGTGGCGGCCATTTTTCACAAGAATTATTATGATGATCAATTATGCCGAGGCATAATTGTGTTCAAAGGCTTTGTGCTTGCGTAAAGAACTCTTTTCTTATTACGAAGTCTATCCTTCTATTTGGTGATTCAATCCGATGCTTCGGCTTTTCTTTTCGTCGCTTTGTCGGTTCTATCCACGATTTTGGCTGTTCTATCCATCACTTTGTCGGTTCTATCCACGATTTTGGCTGCTCTATCCATCACTTTGTCGGTTCTATCCACGATTTTGGCTGCTCTATCCATCACTTCGGCTCTTCTTTCCGTCGCTTTGCCTTCCTTCCATCGCTTAGACTCTTCTTTCCGTCGCTCTAGCTCTGCTTTCCGTCACTTCGACTCTTCCTTCCGTCGCTGGAGCCTTTCCTTCCGTCGATCTGT